>Ga0206812_1012_pt1 | contig 61375 bp, 51 predicted proteins | sample Alteio_BWOrgCont_54_FD_152912 | JGI IMG/M metagenome (GOLD analysis project Ga0206812, IMG submission 152912) | Enriched cells from forest soil in Barre Woods Harvard Forest LTER site, Petersham, Massachusetts, United States -... | ecosystem: Environmental > Terrestrial > Soil > Temperate forest >... | reverse complement strand
TTTTCCTCTATCGGCGAGAGCCGCGCGAGCTGGCTGAAAGGCTTGGGGTTGATTGCTCGAAGATGGACGGGCCGAATGTGCCGGTCGTTTATTCAGTAAGCTTCGCCGATCCGGCCGGTTTCTTCCTTGCGCAACAGGTGCAGCTGCACAACAAGGACATCATCTTTGCGGCCAACGCGCAGGCGCTTGAGGTCACGAAGTTCGCCACCTTCTTGACGGCTCTTACCACACCAGCGGTAAGCGCCACCTCGGTTGCCACCAGCATCACAAGCTGGCGCATTGCCCAATAGCCCATCCAGCTTGATGGCGCCGGGGTGCTACCTCTGAACGCGGCGAGGCGGTGTGTAACCCACGGGTCCGTGGGCAGGTCCGAAGTTGCTCTATATGCTTTGCCGCGCTGCGGGCGTGCCCACCAATGTCACGTCGCTGGGCACCGCTATCGAGACTTGGCGTATGCTAGCGGTATTCCGTAGTCGATGCGCCACCTTCTTCTTAGCTTCCCTGCCTTTGTGACCGCGGGTCTATCTCGACGCCTCGAGGCAGCGGATAATTTGGCTTGGTCCGGCCGATCAACGCGGCACCCCAGCCGGGCACAAGTCACCGAAGCCTTCGGTTGCCCGTCAAGGCGGAATCGCTTGCATCGGTGCAATCTTGGGGAGGATCGCGTCGCGAGCTGGAGGCCTCGGTGGCCGGAGTTTCGTCGTTGGCCGCGGGCAGGAAGCCACAGTCCTTTTGCCTGGCAGGTTCCGGCTCGATAGATTCGCGGAGAGCTGGTTGCGGGCCACCCGCTAAAGGAATGCACGGTAGCCGAAAAGCCGGACCCCGCGCGGCGCCAGGTCGATAAGCTCCCCGGGTTCATAACCAAGGGCATCCATGCGTGCAGTTTTCTACGTAATCGATCTTGCCCTCGTGCTTTATATCTGGGTCCTGATCGCGGCGGTGGTCTTTTCCTGGCTGGTGGCGCTCAACGTGGTGGACGCGCGCAACCGGGCGATCGCTATGATCGGCGAGTCTCTTGTCCGCGTTACTGAGCCGGGGCTGCGCCCGATTCGCAACGCTGTCCCTAAGCTTGGAGGCATCGACATTTCGCCTGTCATCTTGTTTTTGATCATCATGTTCATCCGGTACGTCATCGCGCTTTACATCCTGCCTTACGTCTATTAGTCGCCGTAGCCGACGAGGCGGCGATGGCCGGGCCCGGTCGCAACGGACCGGTTGGAGGAGGATGTCAACCACGGAACAGACCGCCGCCATCTGTTCTGCCACTAGAGGGCTGAATTGGCCGCTCGTCGCCACGACCGTGCGGGCAAATAGCACCGGATCGCAGACGCGGCCGGTGGTTTTCCCGGGAGGCATTCGGCGGTCCCCCTTACGAAAATCCAAGGGCGACCGCGACCAGTCTAGCGGCACAACTGCTAAAGTGGCATTTCGTGCTCGCTGAGCCGACTTCCAACGGGCTACCAATCGCACCATTGCTGTGTCGCCCTTTCTCTGCCATTTTCAGCTTCGAAAGTGTAAGGACGCTGGCACCACATGAAAGATTCGACAGTGCAAAGAACGATCGGTTGTGATCTCGCGCGCTGTAACTATTAGGCTGGGGAAGACATCATGCGTTTCCGAATTTTTGCGAGCGTCGCTGTGATAGCTGCCCTACCCCTCGTTTCCAACGCCCTCGCGCAGACCGGTCAGCGCCATGCTCCACCCAAGATCACTGAAACGCAGGACGCAGACACAAAGGCCGAATACCTAGAGTCCATTCCTTACAAGCCCTGTCCAGCGAGCGTCCTATTTCCGAACGGGCAGCACGCATGTCTCGGAGGGCCGAGCGGTCCGAACTTAGATGTTGAAAGCGATGGCGAAGATCGCAGGGATCGAGAGGGCCTGAGATAAGCTACTGCGGTCGACAGATGTCGTTTACCGCTGCTCCCGGCAATGTCGGTTCATTGCGGACGATCTCGTTCGATGGACGGCCTATTGCAGGCGCGGTCTTAAGCTCGCGGGTTAGGAAAGCTAGCTCTTTTCATTTTCTCTCTAGTAGCCAAAAAAATTCATCGCGTTATCGCTTTAGTCACTTAATGAGGCTCAGTTTCAGAAGGCCAAACTATGACCGAAAATTTGCCCGACAAAAACGTGCTAAGCCAAGCACTGGCTATTGTGAGAGATGTGCCGGATACTGAATTAGCGATCAACAGACTTCGAGATTTCCTGGGCGTTGATCACGTCGTTTATGTTTTGCTTAAACCTGGCGCTGCTCCATATGTTCGTTTGACCTATCCTGCAGCATGGATCCTCCGCTATCTGCAACGAGGGTATACCACCATCGATCCTATCTCTCGTGAGGGCAGTAAGCGTTCTCTCCCATTCAAGTGGAGCGAGGTACCCTTGAAAGATTCCGCGGAGGCGTCGTTTTTCGAGGATGCTTGCTCGCACGGGATCGGACCACGAGGATATTCGGTCCCGCTCAATGAACATGGATACAAGGGCATTTTTTCGATTTCCTTTTCGCGTTCGGAACAAGAGTGGGCGGATTTCCTACAGAGCACCCAAAGGATTTTAATTCAGATCGCTGAACAGCTTCATCGCCGGGTTGTTGGCGAAATTTTTGGCGAGGTTACGGCGCCTCGGCGCCTCGAGTAACGAGATCGGCCGTCCCTAATGGAGTTAGCCCGGAGCGAGACTGGAGAAACAGCTGGATTGTCGGCGAATGTCGATGTTAGCGAGTCGAACTAAAGCTAGGTGCAAGATCGTGGTCGAGGGCGTAAACTAGCGTGGTCTCGAGTGCTGGGAACCGCGCTAGCGGCTACCAGGAATCCGCTTCAACGGTTCAAGGCAGCATTTTGCCCGAAGAAAGTACTCGCTCCGGAGCTAATTATTCTTTGGGTTTTCAATCTTGTTGTTGCCAGGAGCTATGGCTCCAATCTCTTCCTTCTGATTCGGTTTGATCGAGCGTACAGTCGTTGCACCGCAGGACACGCAACTGTATGTCACTTCTTCTAAGCCTCTCGTAAACAGTACCAGCTTGGGCTTTGAAGGCATCATGGCCGTTTTGCACTCTGGACTAAGCTTCTCGGCATTGCCCCCATCCTCGCCGACCTGCTCGCAATGTGCTTTTTTGCCATGACAACGAAATCAACAACCCCCGTCTTTGGGGGATTGACTTAGTTTCTCGTCTGAGAATTGGCGAAGTGTGATGAGCAGCGACACTGGAGACGTTTGCAGGGTCGTCGGCTAGTCCCTTGCGGCCTCGGCTGCTTGCATTGCGTCAGGCGCTAAAAGCAACGGAAAAGTTCGGTCACCAGGCTAAGGACGGTTTTAGGGCGGAGTGAGAACGGCTTCAAAACGATCCCCCGCAACTTCATACATCGCAAATGGCACTACCACTGTTTCCATCCGCCACCCATCATTGGGTCTACAAGCACCCAGACCGCGCCTCGATTGAATTGTATCGTAAAGCCGTCCGGCGAATAGACTGCGCAGTCATCCCACGATTGTGACTTAATGTGGCCCGGCCAAGCGATCCAAGCCTGAGCAGTCTGGCCGTTTTCATTCGTAAGAAATAAGTCCCAGCCGCGTTGACTGATTTGTGCGGGACCATTTCCGGCGCAGTTGCGCACGCATCGATACAATCCTGCAAGGTCGGGCGGCAAACGCTGGGTACCTATCGATTGGGCCGAAGCGCTAGTGGCCGCCAGCGCGCTCAGTGCAATCAGTGCAAAGTTTCTGGCCGTCATACCTGCTCCCCCTGCGAATGTCCGGCATCACCCATTAGACAAATCATACGTGAGACAGCTGGCGCCGAGCAACCCCGGCGCACCTGCAGCGGACATATAAAGCTCGAGGCGACCGCGAGCCTGGAAGGCAGGCAATTTGCTACCCACGGGAAAAACGAAAGATTGAGCTAAAAGGTGTGTGGCTCCAACTCGTTAGGCAGTAGATACTCACTGAGTTCCGGAGCGGACTGAAATCCACAGTTATCGTTGACTGCCCTTCACTCGCCACTTTCTGCGGCGAAAGATGCATCTGGCAATTAGGGGATTGTCGAGGCGCCGGGGCCTCCATTTCAGCGCATATCACCGCGCTCGCGGACAGAGTTGAGCTTTGAGAAGCGGGTGGTGTTCGAAAGAAACCGCGCTGCACTTGGGCAGCACCATCGCAGCTGCGCTAAGGAATGGAGGACCGATGCAGGGTCGGCTTTGAAAGGGATGGGACCTTTCAAAGATAAGGGGGGACCATGTTAATTACCCTAGTGTGTGGTGCGGCGGGCGGAGTCGTTGCAGGCTTCTGCAGGGCAAGAATATTCGGGTTAGCGCCCGTCATATTACTTGTTGGAGTTGTTGCGATTGCTTGCGCCGGCCCGAGCGGCCGAGCTCTGCCGATCATTGGGTTAGGATTTCTTGCAGCGATTACAGCGTTGCAAGTCAGTTACTTAATCATCGGATATTTGTCCACGCGAACAGCGATCAGCGAGCCACTGTTGTTCCGCGCCGCGCAGCAAGCGATTGGCAACGAGTTGAAGTCTCTATTTGCTCCGCCACAGAAGTTGCCCCCAGAGATGATTATGCTTCTTGAGCGACTAGATGGGCGACCTGCAGCGTGACGAGCATATTTTGACGCGGTCGAATAAAATGATTGGGACGAAATATCTCGTAATCAGTAAATGCTTTATCTCAATACCCACAATCTCTACGGTCTTTTGCTTTTGCGACGTCGGGTTTGGCAGAGAACCGAATATTCGTTCTGCTATTTGCCTAAGCAACAACTCGCGATCCTCCTGGACAAGCCGGTCACAAGCTTCCAGCGCGGATTCAAATCGGCGGACCGCTATTCGATAATTCAACGCCTCTTCGAATGACCGTTTGCTTTCATCCATTTGGAACCCCGTTACTCGGTCGTGCTTTGGACTTTTCAAATCCGAGCCGTCATTTCGTACTGCACCGATCACTCCGGCGCGCCTGATCGGCGGGGCCGCGTTGGGAAAGTGTAGCGTGTCGACGATCGCCCTGGTGAGGTTGGAAGGTCCTTCCTCAGGTTACCCAAATGTTTGACCCCACAATTGGGGGATGGTGCCAAGATGAGAAGTGTAATAGCCGAATCGTGCCCGGAGACCCCCCTCTCGGGCTCCCTTTGGCCCCGATATCGCTTGTCGGGGCCGCCTTGAGGCCGCCTGAGTAGGCGGCCTCTTTGCTCTTGCGAACGATGCGTTTGTTGACGTGACGCAATTGGTCTTTCACTCGAGCCAGAATCAACCGAAAAGCCAGCGCGGTCGGCGCGAAGATCGGTGGGTCAGGTGTTCCATAAAAAGATAGAGAACCGGAGTGGTGTAGAGCGTTATCAATTGACTGACAATTAGGCCCCCTACGATCGCGATGCCCAAAGGTCTGCGGATTTCACCGCCGTCGCCAAGGCTCATGGCCAATGGCACAGCGCCAAGAATTGCGGCTGCTGTGGTCATCAAAATCGGGCGGAAACGCAGCATACACCCCCGGAAAATCGCATCGTAAGAATTCAAATTTTCCGCGCGCCGCGCCTCGACTGCGACATCGACCATCATAATAGCATTTTTCATGACGATGCCGATGAGCAAAATCAGCCCTATCATGCCTATGATGTCGAATTGTGTGCGGAACACGATAAGAGCCAATAAGGCTCCTACGCCGGCCGATGGTAGCGTCGACAGAATTGTCAGCGGATGGATGTAACTCTCGTAGAGCATGCCCAAAAGGATATAGACCACGGCAATTGCCGCACCGATAAGAATCGGTTCCTTGTAGAGTGATTCTTGAAACAACTGCGTCGTGCCGGCGAATGTGCCGTGAATCGAAGCTGGCAGATGGATACGCGCGATCGCATTATCGATCTCGGCCGCAGCCTGACTTAACGAGCTGCCTAGCTGCAAGTTAAACGATATGGTCGAAGCGACCAATACTCCCTCGTGATTCACGGACAAAGGCATGTAGTGAGGTCCGAACTGGCTAACAGCGGCGAGGGGGATCATAGTCTCCTGTTTAGTACTCACCGCCGCGCCGGCGGACGTGGCACTTTTGCCGGTATTGGCGAGCGCGTTGGTAAGGATGTTGCGCGCCGCGTTGTCGTTGGCAGCTTTGGCGGCGGCGGTCGCGTGCGCATTCATTTCCGTCGGGTGGAGCGTAGAGGTGTGAGACGACGGTGAGGTCTGATGCATCGAAGAGTGTGTGCCTGTCGCTGCCGACGTGACAGTGCCGGCCGGTGCGTTTGATAACGCTGTACCAGCTGGTGTTGTGGCCGAGGTCGATATGTAGACGTCGCGGAGCGCATCAGGATACTGCGCGTAGCGCGGATCGATCTCCATGACGACGTGGTACTGGTTTCTGGCGCTGTAGATCACGGATACCTGCCGCTGCCCGAATGCGTCGTAGAGGGTGTCATCTATCTGCTGCGGCGTAATGCCAAGACGCGCCGCCGTATCGCGATCGATGGTTAGAAAAGTTTCCAGTCCCTTTTGTTGTTGATCGGAGCTCACGTCCGCTAACACCGCATTGTGTTCAAGCGCTTCGACTAGCTTCGGGGTCCACTGGTAAAGCGTTTCAGCACTATCCGACAGTAGCGTGTATTGGTATTGCGCGTTGCTGGTGCGGCCGCCAAGGTACAAATCTGAAGCGGGTACTACAAACAAGTGCCCGCTTGGGACATAAGCCAGTTTTGGCCGTAGGCGCTCGATCACCTGATCAGACGACACCCGTTGAGATTTTGGCTTAAGCGAAACCAATACCACGGCCGTGTTGCTCGATCCTCCCCAACCACTACCCGCCCCGGTGAAGCCAACTACGCCCTCCACGGCTGGATCTTGTTGCACGATGTTCATAACCTGCTGCAATTTTTCACTCATCGCCTGAAAAGAGATGCTTTGATCTGCTTGTAACCGGCCGTACAAACGCCCGGTATCTTGCTGCGGAAAGAGCCCTTTGGGCACGACTATGAACAACGCTACGTTCAGGCAAATCGTGGCGGCAAAAATCAGCAGAACAACACCGCGGTGACGCAGCACCAACGTCAGCGAACGCGCATAGCCATGCCGCATGCGGTCGAAGAGGTCAGGTCGGAGCGCGCGATCACCCGGTTGCTGCCGTCGCAGAAAGTATCTGCACAACATTGGTGTGGTCGTGAGAGAAACCACAAGTGAAACGAGAATGGCAATTGAGAGCGTGACAGTGAATTCGCGAAATATCCGGCCAAGAATACCGCCCATTAACAAAATCGGAATGAAAGCCGCCGTCAGTGAAAGGCTGATCGAGAGCACAGTGAAGCCGACCTCACGCGTTCCACGAAGCGTCGCCTCCCATCGCGGGATTCCATTGTCGATGTTGCGCGAGATATTCTCCAGGACCACAATCGCGTCATCAACAACGAAGCCGGTAGCAATTGTCAGTGCCATCAACGACAGCACGTCCAAGTTGTAGCCAAAAAGATACATTACGCCGAAGGTGCCGAAAATTGAGATTGGCACCGCGACGCTGGCGATCATGGTCGCGCGGATGTCCCGAAGAAAAAGATATACGACCAGCGTAACCAGCATGACGGCGATTATGAGGGTCAACTCGGTGTCGTGCAGCGAGGCGCGGATCGTGGTGCTGCTATCAATGGCGATGCTCAGCTTTATGTCGGCGGGCATCGCAGCTTCCAAATGTGGTAGCTCGGCCTTAACGCGATCGACGGTCTCAACGACGTTGGCGCCCGGCTGGCGGTACAGTATAAGCAGCACGGATGGGCGACCGTTAAACATTCCGACGCTGCGTACGTCTTGAACGGAGTCCCGTACTTCGGCGACATCCGACAGACGCACTGCGGCGCCGTTGCGGTAAGCGATGACGATAGGGGCGTAATCGGCCGCCGTGGTGGCCTGATCGTTGGTATAAATCTGATAACGTCGGCCGCCGTCATCGATCGTACCTTTTGGACTGTTGGCATTGGCCGATGCCAGCGCGGCGCGGACGTCCTCAAGTCCAATACCGTATTTGTAAAGTGCTTGCGGATTGAGCTCGACGCGGACTGCAGGAAGCGTAGAACCGCCAACGAAGACGTTGCCGATGCCGCGGACCTGCGCAAACCGCTGCGCCAAAATGGTGCTCGCGGCGTCGTAGATCTGGCCACGCGTCATCGTCTCGGAGGCCAGGACAAGGATCGGACCGTCGATCGGATTGTATTTGTAGTAGGTCGGGTTATTTGGCAGGTTAGACGGTAGGTCCGCGCGGGCGGCGTTGATGGCGGCTTGGACGTCGCGCGACGCTCCATTGATGTCGCGATTCATGTCGAATTGCAGAGTGATGCGGGTCGCGCCAACGGCGCTTTGTGAAGTCATCTCCGTGACGGCCGCAATCTGTCCGAGGTGACGTTCGAGGGGCTCAGCGACGCTGCTTGCTACTGTTGCTGGACTGGCGCCCGGGAGCTGCGCGCTGACGACGATGGTGGGAAAGCCCACCTGCGGCAACAGCGACACTGGCAATTGTGAGAAGCCGAGCGCCCCAGCCGCAACGATCGCGAGCGTCAGCAGCGTCGTCGTCACTGGTCGAGCAATGAATGGCGCGGAAATGTTCAACAGCGCGGCTCCTTGAATCACTGCCGTTGGTTATTTGCGCATGCAATTAGGGCGTCATTCACGGGCCTTCACCATGCCCGCGTGAAGAGGCTAGGGCAGGGACCAAAACAAAAAATGACGGCGAACTCGTGAAGCTAACCGGTCGCGGCCATGGAAAGTTTCACTTGGCAGGCCCCCGATTGCACGAAGCAGAATTGCCCTCAAAATCAGCAAGTGTCCGAAAAAGACGTCGAATAATGTCCTTCGGCCCTTTTGCTCCTTAAATGCCAGAAAGATGCTCTGGTGGGGGACCTTATTGCTTGGGCGAATGCCGCATCCGGATATCATCAATGCTTTACTGGTTCTGCGCACATGCTTTGAACAATGATAGCAGGGCCCAACCCACAGCAATCTTGCGTCGTTTGCCGCAAGCGAACCGCCCTAGGACGAGCGAAAAATTCACCAACGTGGCACCGAGTGTTCGCGACTGATGACGGTTCTGATCGCAATTGGGATTATCATGGCAGCGGGACTTTTGTGCAACGCGGCACATTGCGATCGCGAAATCTTCCGGCAAGCCGCTGAGGAATGACGATATAGGGGCTCCATCCTATTCGTGCCAAACGACGGAAAGATCTGTCGTCAGTTGCTTTTCGATAACCGTACGGGGCGGATCAACAACAAAGGATTCGTTGATTGCGAGCAGGCCTATTTAAACGCTGCCTCGAAGCGTCGCGACGCGATTCACCGAACCGACCATCTCGTTGTGCCAAACTCCCCACACGAGCGACCGTGCACCCGTTTGTAAATTGGCTTCGTTTTGACAATCTGCTCGCAAAAGACAAATTGATTCTCGCATAACACGCGTGTGCGATGCCGCTACTTTGCCGAGCAAATTTTCGCATCGCGGGTTGCCTTCGCAGCACAGCAATTCGCGATTTGTTAATCCTCGAAGAGCGTCGAGAGCTAAGGACTATCAGTCCTAGCCCTTCCATCTATCCGGGACGCAGACCTCATTGTTTTTCGGCGGCGGGTCGAGTCCACCCTTACTTCAGCGGCCTCTTACCTCGCATTCGGATGCCCGGGGCGTCGCCGTTGGTGAATTCAATGCCCGCCGACTCCAGCGCCGATTGGATGGATGCCAGGTTGGAGCCATAAGCGTTTGGCGGCCCGGCGGCATTTTCGATTCGCTGTACGGTTGAAACTCCAACATTAGCCTTCTCGGCGAGCTCCTTTGCGGTCCAGCCGATTAGCGCACGCGCTGCTCGCACCTGAGCACCGGAAATCAATTGTCTGCCCGCTTGATTATAATCGTTCTAGTTAGAACGATTATCGTTGACACTTGAATTAATATCATGCAATTTGCGGTCAGGCCCTGTTTTTGCGTTTGGAGCAAATCATGGAATCAAATGTCTACGCAACTGCGCTCAGGTCTCGCAAAACCTTCGTAGGGGGCTCTGACGCCCGGATCATCATGGGCGATGACGAGGAGGCGCTGCTCCGGCTCTGGCGGGAAAAGCGCGGCGAGGCCGAGCCGCGGGACTTGTCCGGCAACCTCATTGTCCAGCTCGGCGTGGTGACCGAGGAGCTTAATCGGCGATGGTATGAAGCCAATACCGGGCAGGTGATTACCGATATCCAACACCAGGTCCGCCATCCGACGGTCCGCTGGATGGGCGCGACCCTGGACGGCCGCGTCCAGAGCACCGAGGCGGTATTCGAGGCGAAGTTCATGCTGCCCTGGTCGTTCTCGGAGGAAGCCGCCGCCGAGAAATACATGGCGCAGCTGCAGCACAATATGTGGGTGGTGGCCGCCCGAACGGCGGTCCTCTCGGTAATTACCGGCGGCGGCAAGTGGGTCGAAATCAAGACCCATGCCGATCCGCTCTACCAGCATCTCATCGTTACCGCTGAGCGGAAGTTCTGGCGGTGTGTCGAAAGTGGCGAGCCGCCAACCATGTTTGGGGTTGAGCCGCCAAAGCCGCGTATCGAGGCGGTGCGGATCGTTGATATGAGCTCATCAAACGCCTGGGCGGAATTCGCCGCGATCTTCTCGCGGACCCGGCCGGCCTATCTCGAGCACGAGCAGGCTAAGGCCGAGCTCAAGAGCTTGGTGCCTGAGGATGCCCGGCAGGCTATCGGCCATGGCGTACGCGCCAAACGTACGAAATCAGGCGCTGTCAGCTTTGAACTCCTCCAATCTGAGGATGACCATGCAACAGTCTAGTAGCTCGATTGGCAACTTAGCCGCTGCGCTCGCCAAGGCGCAGGTCGAGCTGGTCAACCCGGAAAAGTCAATGCTCGCTACAATGCCGCCGGACGGCAAACGGGCGGCCGAGCAGATCTTTCGTTACGCACCACTCTGTAGCGGGCTCGACATTGTGCGCAAGACCTTGGGCCAGCATGAGATCGCCACCGTGCAGGCGACCGCAATCGACCACGCAGCCGGAATTGTCAATGTTACGAGCACACTGGCCCATTCGTCCGGTGAATGGATCTCCTCGGATTGGCCGGTTTGTTCACTTGAAGACATGGCGAGCCCCAAACGGATGGGAGCGGCGCTCACGTATGCTCGGCGTTATGCTCTTTTCGCATTGGTTGGTATTGCTGGTGAAGACGATCTCGATGCTCCCGACCTCAACACACCAGGGCCGGAAAAGCCTGGACCTGAAAAGCTACTGCTGAACGGGCGGACCCGACCAACCGACGGCCGAAAATATTTCGGGCGGAAGATTCCGGACGATCGCGGCCCAAGAAAAGAGGTCAGCTCCGCCAATCCACGCTTGAAAAGCCAATTGTCAGCCGTGTTGCGTGACCAGCTTATAAGCGAACTCAAACACTTTAGCTCGAGTGAGGCCGCCGCCATTTGGGCTCGCCGTATTCTTCCAGCTAAGAACTCGTTGAACGTCGTGGATGCCCGGCAGTTGGAGAATGCATTCCAGACGAGGCTGGCGGAGCTGGAACTCGGGGCCGACGACGCGGAGCCGCGGCGATCATCCCTTGGATCAATGCGCAAGCCCACTACGTCCCTTGAGCCCAAAACGTCCACTGTCGAGAGGATCGAAAGACGAGGGCTCGCCCATCCTGAGCCGCGTAGAGCCCGCGATCGAGAGCATCTGAAGTTCGTTGCGGGACGTCCCTGTTTGATTTGCGGTCGTCATCCGGCCGATGCTCACCATCTCCGATTTGCACAAAGGCGGGCACTAGGACGCAAGGTGAGTGATGAGTTTACGGTCCCACTATGCCGCGGACACCATCGCGAGGTTCACCGCTGTGGTGATGAAGCCGCATGGTGGAGGGCTAGCGGTGTCGACCCGGCCGTTGCGGCCCGCCTGCTGTGGCTCGAAAGCCACCCGCTACCGATTGAGCAGCAAGAACCGACGCTGAACCGTCCACCGCCGTCCGAGTAGCGGTGCTCAATAGACATTGTGACTGATATAATCGCAACCGCCATTGCTCCTCAAATCTGCTACGTGTTTCCGGGTATCTGGCGCCACACGAGCGCTATCCGCACGCTGGATCGGCGAAAAGTGGCCCAGGGCGGGGCGTTTCTCATGCGGTATGTTTGCGGGGTCATAGAAGTTGCGCCCATCGACGAACCTGTGATCGCGGTCACAGTTTGTACGCGCCGCATATGCATTAACGCAATCCAGTCATGCTGAGGGATGTGCCATGACGGAATTCATGCATATGCGGCGGTAGCTCTCGACGTAGTAGGCCCATCTGGGCGACGACCCCCATCCCCCGACAAAAATCGCCGCCCGGATTAGAAGAGCCTACAAGCTGAGGCAACAAACCTATCGCAAACCCCGGGTGCGTATCCTGCTCGGGGTTCCTTTTTGTGGCGGTCAATGATCGCTTGGAAAGTTTGAGAACGTGTTGCTAGCAGGCAACACGCTACGATACGGCGACCAGCGTGAACTGCTCTTAGCTACGCAATCTCTTGAGCCGACCAAACATGTGAATGGTCGCATGTGGCAACCAGGACAGTCGGGAAAACCCCGAGCGGCAAGCGGCCTTGGTACTTCACGGCCCGGGGCGTGATCGACCAGCGACGGATGGCACTTCGCGTTCGAATCGATGATCCAGGGGGTCGACTAGCGAATAATTCAAACAATCGCTGCATTTCTGCCGTTGAAACTTGCGAAAACCGCAAGTAATTGTGCCTACTGCGTAAGCAGATTGAGCGAAAGATGGATCCGGAGATGCATATGTCTCGTCTGATCAAACTCTCCAACAAGGTCTACCCCCAATCCTGCCCTAACCTGCCCATTTCCATTCTGTGGCAGTCTTCTAGGCGCGGCGACGCGAATAACCGAAATGCTGCGTTTTCGTTTTTGTTCGTACTTGCATTCTCCCTTGTTGCAGGCTTTGCTTTGTCCGCTGAAGAAGACACCACCGGCTTTGCGGAAACATTTCGGCATCTGAGTCGTGATCGGTGGTTTATCTCAGATGGCTGGACAAACGGGGATTATCAATCTTGCGAATGGCGAGCGGACGCCATAAGCACTGCCGAAAACGATATGCGCCTAACGTTGTCGGATCGGGGCGGAAAGATACGGCCGATTGGATGCCCGGAGATCCGCACCAAATCGCGTCTCGGTTACGGACTTTATGAAGCGCGCATTCGAAGCGCCTCGGGTTCAGGTTTAAATACAGCTTTCTTCACATATACTGGGCCACCGACTGGTTCGGCAGAGCATGACGAGATAGACTTTGAATTTCTCGGCAAGGATCCGCAGACCGTGAACATCAACCATTTTACGAATGGTAAGCCGTATGACGGCAAGATCATTCAGCTCGGTTTCGATGCTTCGAAGACGTTTCACAATTACGGGTTCGAATGGATGATCGATCGAATCCGCTGGTATGTAGATGAAACGTTGGTCTCTGAGACACCGGCCGGCGCTAAAATCCCGCGGAATCCCGGTCACCTTTTTTTCAGTTTGTGGTCCGGGTCAAATTTAGAAGACGCCTGGATGGGGCCGTTTCATTATTCAGTCCCTGCGATAGCGGATGTGGCGTGGTTTGCTTACACACCGCCCGGAGCGTCGTGCAAGTTTCCAGAATCGATGAAGTGCAAAGCTAAATAATGTCGATAAAGTCGGCTGCTGGCCGATGAGATTGCGCCCGCAAGCGCGTTTGAGATCTGCAATGCGCTAGTCTCCAGAAACAAGCGCGCACCGCGCAGCCTCGGGTGCTTGGGTTCCCACATAACGCGGCAATTTTCAGGCCAATCATGCTCTACGGCACGGTCAACGGTTGCACAAAGAAAATCTCACGGATTGTCTGCGGTGGCGATGAGGCTTTCGGCAACGACAGCCGAAGGCTCGATCATGCCTTTGAACGCGGGATCAATGCGTTCGATACCGCCAGGGTCTACCCAAACTCCGAGGCGGTTCTGGGTCGATGGCTCAGGTCGCGCCGTCGCGATGAAGTGTTCGTTCTTTCGAAAGGAGCATTCCCCCGCAGACGCTTCGTACCTCGACTCCGCCGCCGAGCGGTCCTCCATGATCTCGACCAGTCGCTAAGAGAATTGGGCACCGACTACATCGACGCGTATCTCTTTCACTACGACTCGCTCCAGGTCCCTGCGAACGCCGTAGTCGAGATCGCAGGCGCACTGCAGGCCTCGGGAAAGGTCCAGGTCGTCGGGTATTCGAACTTCACGCTGGAGCGGCTCAGGCAGATTCACGCTCTCGCGGCGACCAGCATACCCGCATTGCGACCATCGCTCGTGAGTGTGCAGATGAGCCTCCCTACGCTAAACGAACCCATGTTCATGTGGCCGTGGTTCGGCAGTATCAGCATAAGCGGGAAGGACCAGAGGCCGACACGACAGTGGTACGCCGAGCACGATCTAGCCGTGTTCGCGTACTCTGCCCTCGCCCGAGGATTTTTCTCGACTCCCTTGTGGAGTTCTACCGGGGCGGCGACCGAGAGGGGCACCGAGACCCCCATCGCACCGGCAAGTACTTCATGGTTGAGACGCAGAATTAACGACTTGAAAGGCAGGGGCACACAGGAACCACCCTCCCGCGAAACCTGGCTGCGAACCAAGTTCGACTCGGCTGCCAACCGCGAAAGGTATCGCCGAGCCACCTCCCTGGCCGCTTCAAGGGGAGTAACGGCGGCCCAGATCGGGCTCGCTTACGTGTTTCACAAGAACCTCAACCTGTTTGCCGTCCTCGGCTGGAGCAGCGAGGTGAAATGCGAAGAAAACATTGCTGCTCTCGACATCCACCTGAGCGACGAGGAGGTCGCCTGGCTGGAAGTAGAATGAGCTTTCCGCAGCCCGCTACTTCAGGTCACGTCAACAACCGGGAACCCTCGGGCGTCCGACCTACGGCGTGATGACATGCGCGGGCGGTGAGCGCTAGGATCGTTAGGGTCGGATTCTGAGATCCTTGAGTGACAAACGAGGCGCCGTCGGTAACATACAGGCCTTTGGCTTCCCAGCATTGATTGTGCGGATCGAGGACTGAGTCTCTCGGGTCGCGCCCCATGCGTGCGGTTCCACACTCGTGAGCACATATGCCAGGCATCGTCGGCCGAGTATTGATACTTGTCAAGGTTACGCCCGTCGCGCCGGCTAGTTCGCGGATGGTCTCAATCTGCAGGCGGGCAAGCGCGAGGTCGGCATCATCGTAGGCGCAGTCGATGAAGAGCACGGGGATGCCCCAGGCGTCCCGACGCTTCGGGTGGAGCATCACGCGGTTCTCCGATCGCGGCAGCATCTCGCCGAACGTGACCGCGCAGAAGCCCGAGTTTGTGGGTGTCCCAGGCCATTGATACAGTTGCACGCCGACACCGGGTCCCGGACCCGGCTTCGGGTCGGCGCGAGCGTCGAAGCGGGGCAAGTAGATTAAGCGGTTCTCTTCATGATGGTGGCTGGCTGGAAGCGGTGGTGCGCTGCCCCAACCCGCAACAATCATGTGATCCATCAGATGCCGTCCCAGTGCTCCAGAACCACCACCAAGCCCATCGGGGCTATTTGTTGTCTCCGAAAGCAAGAGTAGGCGCGTTGACTCAAGCGCTGAAGCGCAGAGGAATACCATCGGCGCGCTGACGCGCACCTCGCTGCGGGTCTCCAGATCGAACAAGCTGACACCACTGACGTGGCCAGATGGGTGTACCTCGATACGCTTGACTATCGCGCCCTGCCGGCAACGGAGACGACCGGTGCGCGCCGCACCTTCCAGACCATCGAGCGGCGGTGCAAAGCGGCCAAGCATCGGCCGAGAGGCAGGCCAACTGGATCTGATGGAGTTCATCAACGAAGATTCGTTCGTGTTGGGCGTTAAGACTCTTCCCAGCTCGCTATCGGGCTGCCAAGCAATACCTTCGCGCGCACCGGAAAGACGCAGACGGTGCTCAACCAATGAGTACCATGGGTCCAGTTCGCCCGGTTCTAGCGGCCAGCTAGGCCTCGACCCGTCTCCTGGCGCCAGGTCGGACGGGCTCAGACGATAGTATTGCCCTCCATGTGTGGAAACAACCATGCGCCCGCCAATCTGACGTGCGCGTATCCATATGAAGGGGCGATTCGGCGGCGTCACGTAGGGACATTTGCGATCATCCACGAAGGCCTCCGGTTCGCGTCCCCAGGCGGGCAACCGGGATTGCACCGGTTGGCGCAACAGACCAACGCCCCGGATGGCGGCCTTCGGGAGGATGGCGAACCGCGGAGGAACGAAGCGGAGGTTCTTGGGATCCGCCAGCTTTCTGACTATGGCATTGATTAGGGGCGATCCCTCATGGGGCCAACCGGCATCGAGCACCAGCACGCGCAGTCCGGCTTCGGCGAGCAAAAGCGCCGCCAATCCCCCGGCAGCCCCTGCCCCCACGACAATCACATCATGAGCGTCCGGCCTCTTCAGCGACTCTTGTGTGGTGGCGTGGATAGCGCCTTGCAACGCATGTCCGAGCTTCAGCATGAACTCAACCGCCGCCGCCTAGAATGATCACTCGCCCAACAATACATCGATTTGATTTGTGAAGGAACTGGCGTCCCCAGTGGTTCCGAATCCGATTACGAGCGCATCACCGCCCACGGCGTCATCGCCGTGGAGCCACAGCCGTCCTGTGTAAAGGAACTGAAAGCTCGCTTTGCTCACAATGATCGCGTAATGGTCGTGCCAGTGGCATTGGGCGCGAACGAAGGTTCGGCTGAGTTCTTCTTGCGCGAGCAGACCTGGTTGTCCGGTTTTATCGAAGAAATGGAAGACCGGGAGAACGTCGGCTCAATTCTGGTGCCCATCAAAACGCTCGACCAGCTGATTACGACCTATGGTAAGCCGAAGTACCTTAAAATTGATGTCGAAGGCTATGAGCTCCCGGTGAACATGGGGCTCAATTCCAAGATCGAACTGATCTCATTTGAACATTGCTTAAACGAAGGTGACTACGCCGCAAAGCTACGGATTATCGAGTACCTCAAACGCTTTGGTGTGCTACGGCTAGCTCTCCTAAGAGATCGCGCCGCCGACTGGACAGTACCTTGGGCGGAACTTGAGGATTTTCTCACCGTATTCCCCGGTGGAATACCAAATGAGGCTGGTGTGGGTGACATCTTTGTGCAGATCACATAGTCCCCCGCAATGAATGACGCGGGGTTGTTCATTTGCGGCCCCGCCACCGTCCCAGCCTCCTAATTTAAGCTCAATCACATTGCGTTGGGCCGTGCCCCGAAGCTCTCCCGCTCGATTTCGCTATCGCCGGCATATAAATTTCGCTATCGCGGCGTATAAGTGATCAACAGACACCAATGACCCCGGTACAGCTGGCATCTCCCATCGCCACCGCGGCCCCCCGCATAAGGAACTGCGTATCCGTTCTAGGGTGTTGGCCCGAAAGCTGTGACAAGCTGAACGTCCTCCCCCGTACCGATAAAAGTGGTCCGGGGCCACTTCGCCGGTATCGCTGTTCGCGATTTTCGGGGTGTGCGCGAACCGGTTCCAGATCGACTCTCCCTTGCCATCTTCGTTCCACGCGCCTTTGAGTAGGCAGCGGTTGCGGTGCCCCAGAGAAAACTGCCCAGAAAGGCGCGCGGATACGGCTCGTCGTCTTTCGATTGAAGCGGCACTTCGATGGTGGTTGGGCTCAGAGAGCCGAGCGCTGCAAAACCGATGGCCGTTGTGAGGTGGCGTCGCGCTGACGTCACTGAGCGTCGGTGCCTTCTACTCATTGGCCCTTCCTTAAAGAGTGTGGCTTACCCTGCTGGAATATCGTCTCGGCGGCGCTGGGGCAGCCAGGCGAGGAGTGGCGGAAAATCGCCCTTCGAAACAGTGGGTAAGTGCCTAGACTCCCAGCGTGCCGTACGCTTAATCAAAAGAGGCTGGCCTTACCAAATGTTCGTAGTAAATTCGGAAATTGAGTGGTGAAATGGGGCAACTGCGTGACGATAAGCACACTCAACTATAAGAACATTCCACTGCCGCTCAGTGCGGCCCCGCAACATTGGTTCGCGGCTACGGCGGCGGGCCAAACCATTATTGGCAGCCCGGGGAATGACGCTATCTACGGTGTTGGCAGCGACATCCTGGTCGGCGGCACCGGGGACGACACGTTTTACGTAACCGGCACCGACCAGGTGATCGTCGCACCAGGTGGTGGCGTCGATACAATTGTTACGTATTGGGGCGGATACACACTTCCCGCCAATGTGCAAAATCTTATTGTTCAAGGTGACGGCGCGTATGGCGTCGGCAACTCACTTGATAATGTGATTGAGGCCGTCGGCCCGGGCAAAATAACTCTTGATGGTGCCGGCGGCAACAATGTCCTCATTGGCGGCACGGGCGAAACCGTCTTTGTGCACGCGGTCGGCGATAGCAATGACGTTATCGATAATTTCCAACCTGGACTGGATCAGGTCCGTCTTGAGAACACCGATCTCTTTACCTTTGCGGCGATCCAATCGCAGATGCAGCAAGTAGGCAGTGACGTCGTCCTTAAGTTAGGTGCAAGCGATTCAATTACATTCCGCAACCTGCAACTCAGCCAATTTTCGACGCAAGATTTTACGTTGCCGCTCGACTATTCGCAGCTGCACATGACTTTCGATGACGAGTTCAATTCATTGAGTTTGTGGAACGGGACGAGCGGGACATGGAGAACGACGACCCTCGAAGTTGCGCCGAACAGCGGCAATGGTGAGCTCGAGTGGTATATTGATTCGAACTACGCGCCGACGGCGTCAGTGAAGCCATGGACTGTCAACAATGGCGTTCTTAGTATAACCGCCGCACCGGCATCTCCCTCAATTCAGCCTCTCATCGATAATTATCAATACACATCAGGAAATTTAACGACTCACGACTCTTTCGTCCAGACCTACGGCGTCTACGAGATCAACGCGAAGGTTCCGGCTGGACAGGGTTTATGGGTTGATTTCTGGCTTCTTCCGGAGAACGGAAGTTGGCCGCCAGAGCTGGACGTCATGGAGATCAATGACGGCAATCCAACGTCTCTTAACACCGGTATACACACCGACAGCACGGGACAAATCACTGCGATTGGCACCGGCACGCCAATTCCAAATGCCGCAACGGGCTTTCATACTTACACGGTCGACTGGGAGCCGAACACCATCACTTGGTACTTCGATGGCAATGAGGTTTTTCAAACGGCGACACCGGCTGACATGCACCAACCGATGTATATGCTGATTGATTTGGAGGTCGGTGGACCTTACGGAAATCCCACTAGCAGCACGCAATTTCCGGCGAGTCTGCAAGTCAATTACGTGCGGGCCTACGCGACGACGGCTGCTGCGCCGGTTCTATCCCAAATCTCACCCGCCACGTCAGGCAATCAGTTAGTGCTCACGGGGACCGCCGAGGGAGATAGCACCGTCAATATCTATGAGGACAACGCTCTGATCGGCACTGCCGCGGCCAATGGCGTGGGGGCCTGGAGCTTTAGCGCCGGCGTGCCGGCAAGTGGAACCCATAGCTTTACAGCGACGGATACCAACGCCGCTCACAATACCAGCCCGAGTTCGTCGGCATTGACCGTCAGCATCTCGCTTGTTCAAAAAGACGTGTCGACGAGCCTGTCCGAGGTCGCCACCCAATATTTCTATCTTGAAACGAGCAGCGGATCTGGCGCGGCGCTGAAATACAACGGTGCCAGCGTCACGGCAGGGGAGTTCGGCAGTTGGACCCCAATTGGCGCGATCCAGACCGCGAGCGGCTACGACGTCGCGTGGAAGGACACCAGTACCGGACAATACACGGTATGGACCACCGACAGTAATGGCAATTACACGGGAAACGCAACTGGCGGCAGCGTTTCGGGAACGAGCTCCGCTTTGGAATCCATGGAGCTCATGTTCCAACAAGATCTGAACAATGATGGTGTGATTGGCCCGCCCCAAAAGGTGATCCAGACCGATGGATCAACTAGCTTGAGCGAGGTCGCGAACCTCTATTTTTATCTTGAGGGCAGCGGAGGGACTGGGCCTGCACTAAAATATAGCGGGGCCAACGTCACAGCAGGAGAATTTAGCGGTTGGACTCCGATCGGCGCGACCGAGACCGCAAGCGGCTATGACGTTGCCTGGAAGAACACCGTTACAGGACAGTACACGGTGTGGACCACTGACACCAACGGCAACTACACGGCAAACGCGATCGGTGCTGTTGCAGGAACTAGCTCTGCATTGGAGTCGCTCGAGGTCATTTTTGGTCAAGACCTAAACGGCGATGGCGTGGTCGGTCTTTACGCCTCGCCTGGCACGACGCTGCAAATCTCCACAGGCTTGGCTGGCATTTCTGACGCCACAACAATTGGCGCTGGCGCAACGCTGGAACTTGCTGCTGCCGATTCCTCTTCGGTGACTTTCGCCGGACCTACGGGCATGCTGCGGCTCGACCACTCCTCGACCTTCGCTGGCTCGATTTCCAAATTCGCTGGAAACGGCGCGCTGTCAGGTTCCGATCAAATTGATCTGAGGGATGTCAAATACAGCTCTGTTCGGGACAGTTTTGCTAATGGTCTTCTGACAGTGACGGATGGTGGCGATACCGCCAAGCTGACTTTCAACGGCTCCTATACTTTGGCCAACTTCAAGTTTGCGAGCGACGGAAGCGGCGGAACGATTGTGTACGATCCACCGGTGCCATCTCCGAGCCAGAGCTCTAGTGAGACAGCGGGTAGTGGGGCATCCTCAGGAGAAAGCTCCATCGGCGGCAACACCGCGCTATTCGCGAGCTATATCGCATCGACTTTTGCTGTATCCAGCCATAGTGGCGCGATAGAGATCGCTGAGCCTGTGCAGAGTGGCCAAACCTTATTGAGCACTCCCAAGCATACTTGAATCTACTGCGCACAAGCTCCTTGCGCCCTTTTCTCAGGATCTGCAAGAATACGCTCATGACGCCGTCGCACTCTCACGCGCAAGTTTTAGCGCTCGTTGGAACCGCCCAAGTTGGGACGACCATGACTTATGGATTGCATTTGACACCTATTATCGAGGCCGGTTTCCGAGAGTGAGCCTGTCCCACATACCGACCGAATATTCAACCGCTGAGTCGCACACCAATGGAGCGGCAGCAGCGAACTTTATTTCGGTGGCTTCCTTTACTTGGATTCTATGCTTCATATCTTTTGCTTCGCTCTTATTCGTAAGCTTATCTCAGACGTTGGCGGTATTTGTATTTTTGGTTGCCAGTGCGCTCCCAGTCCTATTCCTCCCAACAAGAGCGTTGAGGGCATTGTTCGGGGACTGGCTACCGTGGCTGTTTGTTGCATTAGTTATTCTTTCAATTTCGTGGTCCGACGAGCCAGAATTAACTACCAAGTATGCGATCGAACTAGCGCTCACTGTAGCCGCGGCTTTGATCCTGGCTGGCGTGGTGGAACCACATTCACTTCTGTCAGCGGTCATGGTGGCGTTTTTGGCTGCGGACGTTGCTGGCTTATTTGTTGGCAGGTTCGCAATGAATGCTGGCGCGATGGCTATGATCGGAATATTTGGCTCGAAAAACGCCTTCAGTGCTGTACAAGCATACCTTTTTTTAGCCAGCTTCTGGGTACTACTGAGTGCGAAGCATAGCATTTGGATGCGGTCTTTGGCTCTGATGAGCGTGCTTGTCTGCCCATTGTTGCTGGTGGCAGGAAGATCCGCGGATGCGGTAGCGCCCCTAGTGGTCGTGATACCCATTACGTTTTTGCTTTTCCTCACCAATCGGTGGCCGCCACTGTCTCGCATATTGGTCATCTTGGCCGGCATTTTCCTTGTGATCCTTATTTTTGGAACGGCATTCGCTTTTCGGGATACGTTGTTCGGGCAACTGCTTATTATTACCGGTAAAGACGTAACTCTATCAGGACGAGATTACCTGTGGTTACGAGCAGGCGCTCTAATTAATCAGAACCCCTTATTAGGCACAGGTTATGGCGCGTTTTGGGTACAGGGAAATCCATATGCGGAAGAGATTTGGGCGCATTTCCAGAATACTGGACGCGGCGGATTTAACTTTCACAATCAATGGTATGATATGGTAATAGCGGTCGGTTATGTCGGCTTGTCCGTTGCGTTGTTCATAGTACTAATAGTTAATATAAGGACTGTTTGGTGGATCGTCCGCAATCCGAGTGCCGAGAGCTACTTCTTTTTCGGCTTCATATGGATGCTCAATATGCGCTCATTTCTAGAAACGGAAAATTTTGCCCTCTTTTCAACTTCGTGGATGCTCTTTGTCGCGGCGTCGTACTATGCTCGCGTGAACAAGAGGTTGAGAAGTTAGTCATCAAGCCCTTGGACCAAACGCCTACTAAATCGGAATGCATAGCGTGAGCTGACGTGCTGTTCGTCTTGCGCTTGATTGCTTTTTACGCCCAAACGACGTTCTCGATCGCGAGTGGGAGTGACTTTCACTGCCCAGCGTGCGACAAAAGCTGCTTTCTTCGGCGCTGCGGCCGCAGCACGACGGCCTAAGGAATCCGGTTTCAACGCGTCGTGATTGGCACCCACTTTTGCTTTTGCGTACATTGGCGGTGATGGACCAGCAGACGATCAAAAACGCGAAAGGCGTACTCATTGCCGCTGGGCTTTACCGGCCGGCTAGGTTCGTGGTGGATCATGTGTTTCATCGCGTCCGATTACACGAACGGCGCCGCCGACTGAATTTTTATCGGCAATTGATCGCGCCCGGTGAGCTATGCTTCGATGTCGGTGCCAACATCGGCGACTATACCGATACGCTGTTATCCCTCGGAGCACGGGTCGTTGCCGTAGAGCCGCAGCCGTCGTGCATCGAAGAGCTGCGCGCCCGATTTGTCGGTCACGATTTCGCCACTGTCGTGCCAATCGCACTGGGTGAGGCCGAGGGAACGGCGAGGTTGTTCTTGCGCGAACACACCATGCTTGCCAGTTTGATCGAAGATTGGGACGGTCGCAGGAACCTTGGCGCTGTCGAGGTTCCAATCAAAACGCTTGACCAACTGATCAGGACTTATGGCCACCCGAAATACATCAAAATCGATGTCGAGGGCTACGAGCTGCCAGTCGTCAGAGGCCTCCATAGCAAGGTCGAGCTGATATCGTTCGAATATCATCCGCAACCGAAAGATTGGGCCGAAAAGCTGCAAATCATCGAGCTATTGAGGAAGCTCGGCGATCTTGAACTTGCCATCCTATGCGAGGGCGCCGCCGAGTGGACTATAGGCTGGACAAAAATTGGTGATTTTCTGAAAATCGTTCCCGAGCAGATACCCCCACTCATCGGCGACGTTTTTTGCCGACTCCTCTGACTAAACTCGCAAGGAGGAGCTACCGTGATTCTCTTTCTCCTCGCGGGGTAGCGTGGTAAGGGGTGTTTGCCTCCGCCGAAAACGTCGTTCGGCGACTCAATGCTTCCGCGTTGATCGGAGTCTCATGTACTGGTATTGCGCGCTGCTAGCGCGGGCACCGGGCGATCTGCAGCCCGAAGCGCAGGTGAAATCGGCCCCTTGCGGTAAACGGCTGCGTTGCGTGCAAGTGGGTTGGCATGTGATCTTCGGCGCGTCCGGTGGCTGAGGCCGTCATGGGAGCGGGCGTGACCAATAATGACTGGCGCCGCGTGCCCTAGCGGCGCACCGTGCAGAAGCGGCGCTTCACTCCGTTGGAATCTGGCTCTGCGTGACGAAACCTTCCCGATTTGATCTGCTCTAGCAATGGAGCGGGCTGCCGGACTGCTGTTCGATCGGCCGATCGTCGGGTCGTGCCAGAAGGCGGGATGATGCGGGGGCGCAAACATCTCGCGCGCTACACCTCCCTCCATCAAACTCCACTATCGCCTAAACCTGCGATCAGTTTCTCTACCAAAAATTGGGGCCTAGTCATGATTTTGATATGTGCTTCGGGCACAAAATAAACATCAACACCAGTGCTTGCGTATTTGCCCCATCCAAGTGTGGGATCGATGCTGTATTCGGGCTTATGGCTTTGCGAACAGAAGAGTAAGAGCCGCTTTGGATAGTTCTGCGGTGTGTAAGCTGTCAACGCCGCCGACCACTTGGGAGTTTTATTTGCCAATATTGGCGGCATTGGCTTGTTAACTATCCGAAACGCGGCTCGAGCAAGCAACCAGGGATACCCGCCCAGTCTGGAGTCGAGAAAAACCAGCCCATCCTCCAACAGAGTCGCGAAATCGCCAGAACGCACATTACGTCCGTATTTCGCAATCCGGTCTATAAAGTGTCTCCTTCGAAAATGTCTCGCTTCGTCGCCCGAGAGACTTGACTTGAAGCTCGGGTGGGGCGCGTCAATTAGTGCGAGGAGGCCAACGTCCTCTCCGGCATTAATCAGTCGAGCTGCCGCCTCGTACGCCACGACTCCGCCGAGAGAATAGCCACACAGGTGATAGGGACCGCGCGCTTGATTTCTTTGGATGATCCTTAGGCAAAAGTCCGCAAGCTGCCCTATCACTACGCTCTCGTTAGCATTGAAAAGTGCGACGCAGTCAATGGCGTAAACAGGCCAATCCTCAGGAAGCATCGAAGCCATCTGCTCGAACGCTCCGACCTCACCCCCTGCGCCCGGGAAACAATAGAGCGGAAGTCTCGTTCCGGATGCTCGAAGTGGACGTAGATGCAAAAGATCGAGATCGGTGGTCACTCTTTCCGCCAATGGTCAGGTAGAGAATAGTGCGGGCGATCGATTTCGGGAGCGGTCGAACCGGTAGCAATCTCCTCGGATGATCGAAACCCATGTCTCTGGAGGTGCATGCGACGCTCGGCCGCGAGGTAGCTAGTGATACCTTTATCAGCGACCTGATTGGGTCTATCGAACGCAGGTCGCCGCTCCAGTGTTATGTCCTGTCCCGGTGTCAAATTGCGGGCCACTTCGCTCAAGAAAGTTGTCTGCTGCAGACGGTCAGCGCAGCACCGTGTCGACCGTCGATACGCTGTATCGATCCAATTGGGTCGGGGTCGACGAGAATTGAGTACCTGGCTAGATCCTTGCGTAGCCGGTAGGTGCCATTTTCCCTGGGGAGGGCGGGATGTGGTCTAAGTGCATTATTGGATGAGGTTATCAGAGTTGGACGAGCAGCGTGTTGGCGGTGCAACAATCCTATGATACGACTTAACATTCGCAGTCTGACCAGACAGAATACGGCGGAATTGTGTTGGATCCCGCTGCGCGTTTACTGCGTTAGAAGGAGGGGAAAGGCGATCCGCGGAAGCCATCGGACTCCAGTACAAAAAAAGAAGCGGGAATCGTATCTTCACGAAGGAATGCAGTCCATCGTGCTATCGGGTGCCCAAGTTTCTAGTCGGCGCTAAGGAAGACCATGCTGCAGATCAGTAAACTACCGGGTGCTCCAGATCAGAGACTTGCGTCCGAGTTTGTCTCACCAGCCGAGATCTATACGGCGATCGTTGGTTTCTTTCATCGGCAGTTCCCGGTGATTTTAGTCGTTTTGCTGGTTTCGCTCGCGCTTGGGGGCTTGTATCTTATCACGGCGACGCCGCGCTTTACTGGACACGCAATTCTGCTCATCGACACTCACAAAACGCAGGTTTTTCAGGTCCAGGCTCCTCTTGGAGATCTGCCGATCGATTCTGCTACCGTTGACACTCAGATAGAAATTCTCAAATCGGAAAACATTGCAACAACGGTCGTCAAAGATCTGCATCTCAATGAGGACCCCGAATTCATTTCGCCAAAACCAGGTCTTATCGACAGGCTTGTCGGCTTTTTTACGTTTGCTTTCATTCCAACCCTCCCAACGTTTCAACAAGGTACGGGTAGCGGGCCAACTCCAGAATTCCGCCAAATGCGCTCAGCAATCGGGACTTTGGAGGGAAATTTAACCGTCAAACGCGCAGGCGTCACCTATGCGGTTGATATCGAATTTAAATCAGTGCGCCCGGATCGTGCTGCGCAGGTCGCTAACGCGGTTGCCGATGCGTACGTCGTTGATACGCTTGAGGCTAAGTACGCAACGACGCGGCGGGCGGCGAGCTGGTTGCAAGAGCGATTGACGGAGCTGCGCCAAGAATCGGCTAGCGCCGAGCGTGCCGTTATCGATTATAAAACCAAAAATAACATAGTTGATACCGGTGGCCGCTTAATTAACGAGCAGCAACTTGCAGAGCTTAACAGCGCGCTCGTTCAGGCTCGAGCAATGACTGCTGAAAGTAAGGCTCGTCTCGATCGCGTTCAACAGATCATAGCGGCAGGCGACGTCGATCCAGCCTCCTCAGCGACGGCCACTGTCGCTGACACATTGAAAAACGATGTCATAAACAAGATTCGCACTCAGTACCTTGAACATGACGCAAAAGCATCGTTGTTGGCTGCAAGAATAGGCCCGAACCACTTAGCAGTAGTCAATCTGCGCAACCAAATGCGGGAGCTTCGTCGAACAATTTTCGAGGAACTCGAAAGGACGGCGGAAACGTTCAAGAGCGACTATGAAATTGCCAAGGCCAGAGAAGAGTCAGTGGAGAAATCACTTAAGCAGACTGTCACAGAATCGCAGACGACAAACGAAGCACAGGTCACCTTGCACAATCTACAGGCGAGCGCTGAAACATACCGCGCTCTCTACGACAACTTCCTCCAGCGTTATATGGAATCGGTGCAACAACAGTCATTCCCTGTATCTGAAGCACGATTAATTACACAAGCAACGCTCCCGCTCTACAAGAGCTCGCCAAAAAGCATACTTATTATGGGATTGGCTGCTGTGGGCGGCCTAATGCTGGGCGTTGCTCTTGGGTTCCTACGCGACCTTTCGGACCGCGTATTTCGCACGACCGGACAGATCGAGGAAGGCCTGAAGGCCGACTGCATCAGCGTCATTCCACTCGTTAAAGGCCTACCGAAGGCCGAGAAGCGCGGGCTTCCGGAACCGAGCTCGACCCAGTTCGTTGGTGAGCGTGAAATTTCTACCGACCAGAGTCTTTTATGGACTGTGGCTCATTCGCCACTGTCGCGTTTTGCCGAATCGATTCGCGCCATAAAGATCGCAATTGATTCGAACAAGGTGGTCAAAACGAATAAGGTAATTGGTATCACCTCGTCACTGCCAAACGAAGGCAAGTCTACCATTGCTGGCGCGCTCGCTGAGCTTATCGGTCACAGCGGGGGCCGCGTGCTATTGGTTGATTGCGATCTGCGGAACCCTTCACTTTCGCGCAAATTGGCGCCCAATGCTCAAGTCGGTCTGCTTGAGATGATCAATAACACCGCCGCGGTTGAAGATGTTCTTTGGTTCGATCAAGTGACCGGATTTGAGTTCCTACCTACAGTGCTTCGTTCGCGTCTCCCCCATTCCAGCGAAATTCTTGCCTCCCAGGCAACGAGGGCATTGTTCGAGGGCCTGCGCGAGATCTATGACTATGTCATTGTCGATTTATCGCCGCTTGCACCGGTCGTCGATGTTCGGGTGGTGACTCCGCTAGTTGACTCGTTTGTGTTCGTCGCCGAATGGGGTCGCACAAAAATAGATGTCGCCGAGCACGCCCTGGCCACCGCACGAAGCGTCTATGATAATCTGCTTGGAGTCGTACTGAACAAGGCGGATATGAGCGTTTTCGGTCGGTATCAGAGCCACCGAGGGAATTACTACTACAATCGCTACTACGCCCAATACGGATACGTTGAATGAACGAGGGGCCGATCACCGATCCAGAACCCCGAGGCAATGCAAGTAAGGTCTATGATTTCGCAGGCGCAGCTCATAGCCAGTAATAAGGTAATTTTGCTGTTCTATCACGCATTTGAACGGGACAAGTACGTCAGACATGATCGTTATCTACAAAGGCTGGTGCGGCCGCTGTACAATCTGACCCATCATCGGCAAAAGCAGACCGGGTTTGACGTAAGCTTCAATTTGCTGAAACGCGCATTGGTGAAGGCGGGTTGGATCGTTCGCGTCAACGATCGTGCGCTTGCGCGGAAGTACCCAAACTATCCTGTTGGGTTGGTGGGATTCCCGTCGATACTTGATGGTTGGGAGCTGCCCAATCCCGCAATACTCGGGCCATCCCTTTACGATCATCCCATGTTAGCACCGGGCCTGATGAAGGATGCCCGCTTTCGTAAGCACCTGGTTTTGGCGCCCTGGCATTACGAAATGTTTCGATTAGTGTATGGAGACGCGTGTGTTCGATGGTACGCCGGAATTGATACCGAAGAATGGCGGGATTCAAGTACCTATAAGAAGGACATCGACTTCCTTATATATGATAAAATCAGGTGGAATTACGATGAACTAAGTCGAGGACTTTTGCAGCCAATTCGAAAACATCTACAAAGGAGCGGGTTTGAGACGCACACTATCCGATACAAATTTCACGACCACGTCACGTATCGACGTCTGTTACAACGATCGCGTGCGATGATTTTTCTTTGCGAACATGAGACGCAGGGCATAGCATATCAGGAAGCTCTCGCATCAAATGTTCCGATTCTGGCGTGGGACAACGGCTTTTGGCTGGATCCGCTATGGAAGCGGTTTAGTGAAAGCAAGATACCGGCATCGTCGGTACCCTTTTTTTCAGCAGAATGCGGTGAGACGTTTCGAGATTTTTCAGATTTTGAAAGAGCTCTAACCACCTTTTTGGCTCGACTGGCAAATCTAAATCCGAGGAAGTACGTGAAAGAGAATCTTTCTATGAAAGACTCTGCGAAAATATTTACCAGCGAATATTTTGCGTTGATATCATGAGGATCCACAGCCAGTCTATTAGATCGATATGAGCGAGGATCTGCACAATTTCCGAGTTCAAGCGGCGAAATGTTCCGGCGGTACAAGCCGAAATGAAACCAAGCAACTAGTACTTCGAATCATGAAGTTGCACGGGGTCAGCGGCAAAATCTTGGACTTCGGCGCAGGAATTGGAGAATTGATCAAACTCTTGGCGCAAAATAGTGGATTAGAACTAAGTGCGGCGGATATTTTGGATCGCCCACACGACCTGCCAGAGCATGTCACTTGGTATCATCAGGATTTAAACGAGCAGCTCTCTGTTGAAGGCCATTTTGATGCAGTCATTTGCAGTGAGGTTATTGAACATTTGGAGAACCCACGAGCGATCTTTCGCAATATCGGTGCGGTCCTTAAGCGGAATGGCAAGCTAATCCTCACGATGCCCAATCAAGAAAACATAAGGTCGTTTTTAACTCTTATGTTTCGTGGTCACTTTGCATCGTTTATGGGCTCCGAGTATCCGGCGCACATCACGGCTTTGTTGCGAATGGACCTGAAGCGAATCTGTCGCGAAACGGGATTTAGCGATCCGGTATATTTTTATACCGACTACGGATGGATGCCGATTACGAACATGAGCTGGCAACAATTTTCCTTCAATTTGGTTGGCGGAAGGCTTTTCAGCGATAATTTAGGTATGATAGTCGAAAAACGAACTTAGGTTGGCGACGACCGGGTGGGCGTTGGAGCGGTGCGCTTCGCCAGGCGATAGGCGTCCGCGAGTATTGCGATCGGAAGGCCGACTAAACTTATGCGCCACAGTGCGAGCGCGCGCAGGACTTTGCTCAAAATATAATGCGCATCCATCCAAGATGTATCATTTGGCAGGTTAGTTCGATACTTGATGGCAGCAAGCGTGTACGGCGACAAATCCAGATACACATCGTTGAGGTAGTCTTTTAGGTTTAGCTCTGCTGAGCTTTCCCACGCTCTGTCCCAGGGCTTCTGTGGCCCCTGAGAATGAATAAATATTGGTGTGCGGCCAAGCAGCATTGAAATTCGTTCGTGGACCGTAAACCCATACGGCCCAAAGTACTGTACAATGTCGCGCCCCCTTATAAGCGTTTTAAGGGGGACATGCGCGAAGTCCGATGAAAGCAGGGCGGTCAGAGCGTCCTGATCGCTTATTAAGTGCGGCGGTCTATCGTGCCAATCTAAAGTTTGTGCTCGGCAATATTCGTCGGACTGTAAAAGATCTTGCCAGCGCTGTAAAAGCTGCTCGTGTGAGCGCGTAACGCGGACTACGGCAGTGTTGAGCGCAAAAGGGAGCACCCGGCCCACGTTGAAGCCCCATTTTCGCGCGCGCCAGGCGTCATTATCATCGTGAGGACTCCATAATGCCTCTTCAGTTACTACGATGGTGTCGCGTGAGCATCCGGCGAGTGCAGCAGTGATGCTTTGCGCAACGATGATGTCAGAGTCGATCCATAAAATGTCGTCGTAACCCTTTTGCATTAGCTGCAGCATCGCTTGCGGCTTTACATTATACTTCGACGCTCCCTCCAGTCGATCAGTGCAAAGGGTAATTCTAGGATCGCGGCGAAGCCAGGCTACAAATTCTTGGCTCGCAGATGGAAGAAAAAGATAAATGGGCAAATCGCCGCTATGCTCAGCCAAGCTCAGCAGCAGAAGCCTGATGCTCGGCTCGAAACTAGGTCGATCCTCTGCGATACAGATGATCACCTTTCACCTTTCCAACCTGAACAAAGCGAAGATTTACACAAATATGGCAGCTAGGGGATGTCTCGCGCAATCAATCTGCCGAATTACTAGAGCAGTGTTGCAAAATGTAAAGACAAATAGGCGACGGAAGGTGAGTCGCATTGAGCCATCAGCATAGTTCCATAACTGGGTCTTCGGAGCCTGTAGCGGATCTTCACCGAGCGTTGAGTAGAATCGGAGGCGAAGATCGGTTAGCAATTCAACACGGTTGGGTACGACATGCAAATCCTCGATAAACCGCGTGGAGATTGATCACAGCATGAGCAAAGCGAACAATGCAGAGGCCATCGCTGCTCGAGTGGCTCGAGAGGCAGCTGCGCACGAGGACGCGCATATAGATCATGCTCTGCGGAGGTGGTGGGGCACCTTCCCGCACGTGTTTACAAATCCTTCCATGCGAGGGCTAGGTGCCTTTTACACTAGCGAGCTCGGGCCGGTTCAAAATAAGACGATCCTTGAATACGGTTGCGGGCAGGGCGATTTCGCTCTCTGGTTGTTGGGGCAGGGGGCTACGGTCTTTGGGATTGACATTTCCGAGTTCAACGTGCGGCGTTGCGAGGAGAAGGCCAAAGCTTGCAAGCTTGATCCGGATCGGTACAAATTTGGTGTAATGAACGCGCACGAAACGACGTTTGCGGATGGTTTTTTTGATCTAGTCGTTGGCAACGGTATTCTGCACCATCTTGATCTCGTGGCGGCAATGCGCGAGGTAGATAGAATATTGAAGCCGGGCGCTAAGGCTCTTTTCCAAGAGCCACTTGGTGACAACCCACTTCTCAAACTATACCGCTCAATAGCGAGGATCCACACGCCGGACGAACGTCCACTGACGCGCGATGATCTCATGTATCTGACTGGGCAATGGAGCATCCGGGCAAGGTTTTCTGGCCTCTTAACGCTGCCGGTATCTTTAGTTACTTCGATGTTTCTGCGGCCCTACCCATCTAATTGGTTGCTCCAAATTGCGACCGAGGCTGAGAAACAACTCAATGATCGTCATATTCTCGAACACTGGAATAGGTTTGCAGTACTTGTTTATGAACGGCCTCTTGCCTGAGGTTCAAGCTGCGGCGTATGTTGAACTGACGAAGCATCAGCGATGCGACTTGAGATATATTAACTTTCGAGTCTGGACAGGTTTTAAGAGTAAAAAAGCGAGTGAAGTCAAAGGGTTTTGGGACTATTCTTATTGACAAGACTGTCTGGTGGAAAACTTAGTTGAGATGTCTTCTGTGCCAACGTCTGGCAGATCGATTTCTCATGTTGCGCAAAAGCATCTCGGGCAGGTCCGCGGGTAACCGGCAACTTTCCACTTGACCACCGGATGTTGCAGGATACTAATTATGCATCTTCCTTAGCTTGAAATTTACATGGGTTCTAAATTACTAGCGCCACTAAAGGTAAGAATGACCTCCCCGGCTGTCTGTAATAGTACACTCGAGTGGAGCGACATTGGGAATTGTCAGAAGCTATCTTGGCAGCTTTTCCGGTATGGGTTCGTGGCCCTAAATAACATTACAAACGTTGACGATATCAATCTGATTCGCGCCGAGCTTCTTGATCTCCTAGATGATCACGGCGGGGAGAAACACGAGATTCGGAACTTGGGCGATGCTGTCGGCGACTCTCGCGACGGCAGTATCCTTGAGGTAGTATCGCCTTCGACAGTCCGACCACGTCTCCTCGAAAGTCTTTTTTTTCAACGGGCACTTTACGTATCGCGCGCTGTTATCGGTGCTTCCGCACGGCTGCGTTTCGATCATTTTATATCCAAACCCCCGCACAATGCGGCCGCAACTGATTGGCACCAGGATAGCGCGTACCGACGCCTCACGCGTTCGCCTCGTCGTCTGCATTGGTGGCTCCCGCTTCAGAAGGTGAGCATAGATAATGGGTGCATGCAGTTCGTCGAGCGCAGTCACCTAGGCCCTGTCCAGCCGCACACGCCGCGCCGGGCAGGCGCTCACGCGTTGAGGACAGAGTTGCCGACAAAGGCAATTCCAATCGCTTGCCCGCTCGCTGTCGGCGGTGCGACGATCCACTTACCAAAAACTCTTCACTGCACAGGCGCCAATAATTCCGACGTGGCCCGTCATGCCTGGGTGGTTCAAATCGGCATACCGAAATGGATACCCACATTCTTGCGCTGATCTAGTTTCACAATCAAACCCTCGCTACCGCCTGCTGTCAGATCTGCTGTTGCGATCCAGCTATTTCGCTTGCGAAGGCTTCACCGCGAGTCGCGACAACCGCGCCTAACTAGGGACGCACACTCGTCAGCCAAATTCAATTGGTGTGGATTTATATGGAGTGCCGCGAAATCGCGCGCCCCAGTTTTGATCTTATCACATTGCGTGCAATGTATCCAACTAGGAGGAGGACCGCCCGATCACTACGTCCGCGGGAGGTCAATCTCACATTGTACCCAGACAACAAGATCGATCGCTCGATTGTTGAAAGACGCGTCGACTTAAATTCAGCAAAATCCGGGATCTTATTGCTTGAAACAAACGACAGTGCACCAGGTAATCCGATTCTCCGTAGGGCCGCGGCTTGACAGTCAATTCTTTCTCTCGCGGTACGCCACCTACTGAACTTATCGGCAAAAATGCGATAGATTTTCCGAACGCTCAGCCGATCCCGCCACAATTTACTCTCGGGTTCTTTGGGGCGCCAAACAGATGTCGGCTCAAGGGAAACATAGGCAGCGTCTTTCAATCTCAACAGTCGAAGGCTCTCCTGAATGCCGGCGCATGAAGTCAGGTCGCCAATTCGAAAATCCGACTGGCAATCCGTGCGCCAAAATACAGCTCCGTTGGAAAATCCGTGAGAGAAAAGCAAAGCTGGCAGCAAATCTCCGGGATCGGCCGCGCCACATTGATACATCCAATTAAGCGTTTGAAAGTGCCCTATACGTCCCGGTTGCCCGGCACGAACGATGACCTCACAATGCTGGTTACAAAATGCGACCCTCGTCCCGTGGTCTTCGAGAGTACGGATTGCTTTCTCGATATGCTCCGGCAGCAGATAATTGTCGTCCTCCAAGACAAATGCATACCTTCCGCCCGAAAGTGGTTTTTTGGCAAAGGACTGGTCGATGTTACCTAAAGCACCAAGCCGTTTGACGTTCGAAGAATAGGATATTCTATCGTCTTGGATGGCTTCAACGACGGATCGAGCTGATTTTTCTGGGCAATCGTCAAAAACAATACAACGCCAATCGCTGTAAGTTTGCTCGATGAGCGACAATAAAGCTCGCCTCAAAAGTGTTGGTCGTCGAAAGGTGGGGACTCGCACCTCGCATATGGGCCGAACGCTAACATCCATTTGTAGACTCTCGCGGACTATGACGACACATCGCGTCGTTAAGGAACCTCAACCGGCGGGCCGCACCGAATATTCCTCGTATACGCGAGCGCCAATGGCCAGGCTCAGGGTACCGACATGAAATATTCCGCGCATTAACCACCACATCGCCCGCTTCGGGCTAATCGCCGTGGCAGCAGAAACGCATGCACACGCGGCTATCTTGAAGGGAGAGGTCAGCACAATCCGCCAGTACTCCGGTTTGTTATGATTGCGAAACATCATGGCGTAAGCCTGTCCAGCACGATATCGCCGCGCCGTTACCCAACGAATGTTGGTGCGTGATGGGGCTACGTGTTCGAACACAATAGCATCTTTAACATATCTTAGAACACCGCCGCTTCGATGTAAGGCATAGAAAAATACGGTGTCTTCTCCGCCTGTACGTCCAAGCGCGAGATCGAATCGCAACCCGAATTTGCGCACGAAATTCATGTCAATTAATGCATTGGACGTGTAGCCCGTCTTAATTGGGTTCTCGTTGTCTATGACTCGATTTGAATGATAGTCTCCCGCGGTGATCCAGAAAGGCACGTTGTGGTCATAACGAGCTTCAGAGGGCCCGAAGATGGCATGTGCGCCAACACGGGCGCTGAGCAGCTTAGCTAACCACATTGGTGAAGCGCTCTCGTCATCGTCGATGAACGCAAGCCAACGCGTACTTGCCACATCCAGAGCTGCGTTTCGTGCGATGGAAATGTTGCGTCCTGGGGCATGGTGGTAGTGGATTGTGGCTGACGATTTCGCACAAAAGGACGCCATAGCATTTTGAGCTGAAGGTGTGTCGTCGTTGTCAATCACTAGAATTTGGAGGGAAATCCAATCGGGCAAAACCTGTGTGGTCACACTTTCGACGGCGCCCAAAATGGATGGCCTGCGAAACGTGCAGATGCAGACCGTAACATCGATCTGCTCATTTCCATCCATATTGGACTCGGGGTCAGCGTTTTCGGCGACGGCTAGAATGCTTCCGTTGACGGCCGCCAATGAAAGCTTGATTCGGTTAACCTAGCATTGACCTAACCGCCGCGACAATCGACAAGGAGCGAACAGGGAGGAGGGCCCGTTGATTGCCGAACGCGAAAAGAAGAAAAATAGGTGGCGATGAAGGTCATGATGATTCAAGATATTCGCCAAATATCAGGCGATTCTGGAGGCGCTGAAGTCTTAGAAAAAATGGGAGTCGCAACAGCGCTGCTGCTTTTGGGTTAATCAAGCCAATTTGGGCAGACCTTAGCCACTGCTTGGCCCTAAGAGCCTCTAGCAAATTCTCGTATTCGATTGCGGTGTCAATTGACCGTATCCGAGATTTAAGGACCACTTTGAGTGGAGAATTGCGATCTGCAATTTCCTTGAGAATTAGCAAGTTGGCGTTCCTGATCGCTTTGAGAACTTCTTTGTTCAACCGATACGATATCGAATTAGGATGTTTGCGATAAAAATAGTAAGGCAGCGGATAAACTCTCATTCTTTTGCCGGCACGTAGGAGGCGCAGAACTAAATCGAAATCCTCAGTGATCCGCAGAGTCTCATCGTAGCGCTCGCCCAATTCGCCAACCAGCGAACCTCGAAATAGGGGCTTTAGATAGCCCAAGGAAGGGCCTCTACCGTAAAAATGGTTTAACCTGACGAACTCGACGATATTCACCCAGGCCGGTCTGGTCCACGAGGTATTTGCAAGCAAATGACTTACTGGCTTTGATATATCCTCGCGAAACTCAACCAAATCGTCTGCAACGATATCGGCGTTATCGCGCTCCGCGAGCTCAACGAGCTTCGCCAATCTCTCCGGGTGTATAACATCGTCGCTGTCAACGATAGCAATCCATTGCCCTTTCGAGATTTCGATTGCCCTATTCCGAGCAGCGGCGGGGCCGCTATTGCGATCGCTCCGCAAGAGACGGATTCGTCCATCAGCCGCTTGTAATCGCGCCATGATGTTGACGCTTCGGTCGGTAGAAGCATCGTCCGAGACTATTATTTCAAAGTCGCTTATGGTTTGAGCCTGCACAGACCTAATTGCCTCTTCAACGTGGGCCGCTCCATTAAAATTGGCCATGACAACGCTTACGGTCGGCCGACTTCCTGCAACAAGCGGCTTTGTGGTCATTGCGGGACTTGTCGCTGCTCTTTGGGTTTGCGACCAGTTTCGCGGTTGGGTTGGCCGCGGAGCAACGGTAATTTCGAGAGTAGCTCGACAAAAAAACCAAATGACCAACCTGCCTGCGTGATCATTGCGGCCAAGCCCGAGGCTAATGCGCAGCGATCATGCAAACGGAAGCCAAGTATAAGGCCGTAAGTGAGACAAATAAAAATCCACATCAGTACTGGCAATGCAAAGATCGAAGCAAATGGAAAAAAGGCGGCGACACATATGACCGGTGCTATCCCTGCTAATACCAGGTGACGAAGTTTAGCATTCTTGCGGTGCTTGAGGAAATTCCGCGCACGGCCTCGCCCAATGTTAAAGTACTGCCCAAACAGGCCGGCAAGAGTACCTCGAGGATAGTATGTTACCTGCAGGTCACCTGTGAGATAGATGCGGAATCCGCCTTTGGTCAGCCGAACATCCAGTTCAGCGTCTTCGTTGTGCGAGAATGCCTCGTCGTAACCACCAACAGCTTTGAAAGCAGCTGCCGTCATCAGAGCATGGTGACCGTGATCAACCCAGCGGCCATCGGAGCGAATGCGGTGAGACGAGCCGCCGTTACCCAGCAGGGAATTTTGTGCAGCAGCAGCAGCTCGTTGCAAGCAAGCGCTGCCTTCAGCATTCATGCTGACAACCACAGAATCTGCCTTCGTGCGGTCCTGCGCCGTCAACAGTTTTTCGCAATACTGATGTGGATAGCTTGCGTGCGCATCGACTCGAACAACAAAACGAGCGTTAGCGCCGTATTGCCGTACAGCGTCGTTAATCGCGGCCGCCTGAATTCGCTTTGGGTTATCCATCATACGAACGTGTGGGTTTACTTGCGCCATCCGCTGAACGATAGCGCGAGTCCGATCGGTACTACCCCCATCGGCTACGACAATAGTCAAATTGATCCGAGAGCATTCGCTTTCTAAGGATGTGACGATTTGCTCAATATATTTTTCTTCATTCAAACACGGAATAACGACCAGCACCTGATCGGTAGGCTTTTCGTGAAGAAGATCTTTCATAGCCAAATCAGGTCGTCGCCCGAAGACTCTTGTGCAGTCCGCCCGACTGGTCGCTCAGATGAGTCTCCGTGGAAACAATGCCGTTATACAGAGCATTCACGAGGTCGGTGCATTCCGCCAGACCGGTGACCGTTCTCGCACGCGGTATTGTGTCTACCGCCTCTACAAGCCGTGCATAGGATCCTTGGTTCAGGTTCTGGAAAAAGGCGATTAGTTGCTCTTCCAGCGGTTCGGATATTACTACGCCAGCTTGTTGTTGCTTGAGCCAACTGCCAGTCTCCACCCCCGAGAGGCCTATCGGCACGGCGCCATACGCTAGACTCTCGTAGAGTCGGTTGGGTAATAGCCACGCAGAGTTCTTGCCCTTCTCAAAAAAGTCGATAGCCCAGGCAAAGTGAACCTCCTGATAAATGTCGGGCAAATCCTCTGGATTGCGATAGGGACCAGCGTACGCAATGTGTGGTCGGTCGCGAATTGAATTGTCGAAGTTGGCAAATACAGCGGCGGAAGGACGCCCTCGGATCACGATTTCGACGGCTCCTTGCATTGCCCTTGCCAACGCAGTCAAAATTTCAAGGCTCTTCCGGCACCGGATCATCCCAAACCATCCGATGCGCCAAGGCGGCCCTTCCGGGCGGCTTCTATGCACGTTGCAGTTGCCATCGTCTAGCGGAAGGAGCTTATTTTCGACAATCTTGACCGGCACTCGGCATCCTCGAGGTGCAAAATAATTGTGCACAAACGCTGGCGAGCTGGTCAGCAGCATATCAACATTGTCCCAAAGCCTCGTTTCGAGGAAGCGAAGTAGTCGGCCAGCGCTGTGATCGGATACAAGCATGCTGTGCACGTCGAGACACTCGAACACGAGTCGAGCCCGTGGGGCATAAAGGTTGCGGGCACGCACCGCCAAAACGAGCATTTCGAGGTTTCTCGCCAATATAACGTCGCAGCCACGAACATATTCAGCAACGATATCGAGCCTAACTAGGGCAGCGACGATCGACATTGCCCGTCGCGCAAGCATGCCATCCTGAGTGCGACCGAGATCGATGACGGGGAGCCCACCCACCGTTGCAACAGAGTTAGGGCTTCGCCGAAAGCCAAGCAGCTTTACGGTGCCGCCACCCAACTCAAGCATCCGAATACGGCGTTCAACGGCTGGGTCAGTCAAATCATGCGCGAAGTAAGCAATCTTCGGAGCCATTGACTAACCGCATCCTTGGAACCGGGTCGCCCCGACGTCTAGCGCAACACTACTAATGTTATCCAATGTTACAATGAGCGGCAAGCGGAGCTGCTGTTCCTTTCGGCTGCTGTGTCAAATGCTTGTGTCCACAAATTCGACGCAGACGTTGCGGAACATGTTCCAAGTCGTACGCCACGTTGTTCCAACGGGTAGCTAGATTGCGGTCTTTCGAACGAATCGCTTTGCAGATCATGCCGGAATACTCAAGTTCTTAACCGGGCACCACACGGCATCGTAGAGTGCACTAAGCCGGTCGTGTTGTATCCAGTTGAGAACGCGTGTGGCCGACCGATCAATCAATCTAGTGAACGCAAGTACTTCATCGTATTCGTAAGCAACTATCTGTCGGTTGGCAGCGTTGTATGAAATCGATTTCATGGTCTAGAATGCCATTGTGATTTCAGGAGCGTAAGAAGCATGACTGGTCGATGCGCAATTGTTTTCGGAGGAGCTGGATTTATCGGATGTCATCTCTTGAAGCGTTTAGTTGATAGTCGCTGTTACAATCGCCTTTATAGTGTCGATATTGCGCGCCCCCGTTTTACGAATGAGCGAGTTAACTACGTCAATTTTGACATTCGAAAAGCGATTCCTATTGACCTCTGTGGCGAAGGACCATTTGACATATTCAATCTTGCGGCAGTTCACACAACGCCGGGTCACGAAGATTGGGAATACTATTGGACCAACGTAGCCGGGGCTACGAATGTTTGTAGGTTTGCGAGTGAGGTGAGCGCTGAGCGTTTGCTATTCACTAGCACCATGATGGTTTATGGGCCGACCGAGGCGCCGAAAGACGAGGATGCAGTACTTGAGCCGGTAAATGCCTACGGTCGTTCAAAGATCTTAGCTGAGGGTATCCATCGACTTTGGCAGGCGGAGCGCCCTGATTTGCGGCGCCTCACCATCGTCCGACCTGGCGTTATCTACGGGCTAGCCGAGCGTGGAAACTTTACTAGGCTTTCACGCGCTTTGCGACAGCGTCGTTTCGTCTATCCTGGTAGGACAGACACCATTAAAGCATGCGGTTATGTCGAAGACCTGGTGTCGGCTATGATCAAGGTTGCGGACCATAATCAGGATGTTATCCTCTACAACTTCTGTCATCCGCAGCGTTATACGAGCAAAGATATCTGTTCGGCTTTTTCGAGGGTGGCGGGTTATGCGGAGCCGAAAATTGTTTTGCCATTTTGGCTCTTAACGCTTATTGCCCTGGCCTTTGAGAGTCTCTCAACGCTTGGCATAAAAACGGACATCAATCGCGCTCGTGTAAAGAAGCTGTATGAATCAACTAACATGGTGCCTGCTCGCCTGATAGAAATGGGCTTTGAATACCAATTTGACCTGATCAGTGGTCTTGAAGATTGGAAACGAGTGTCGCCGGATTTTGATTAAACGATTCAGGCCGTCAGGGTAGATTGAGATCAGCTCTGAATTCTCGCCAGCGGCACCAGGAAATGTTGCTATCGTCCTGGGAGTGGCCTTTCGCGCGCTTTTACCATAGTCTGCGACCAGGCCGTCGACCGGCACCTTTACGGAGATCAGATTTTCGGTCACCGACGCCGCACAGCTTGGCGCTTTTCGCCGCAATTCGCCAGACTTCGCCGGGATGGAACTTCGCTGGGTAGCCAACCTGATCAACGTTCGCCAATGGGTCACTTTGCGGGATCAAGTCAGACATTTCCTGAGGTTCGAAAACTACCAGAGGTAGATTCGGTGCGGGTAATACGGGGGATTCGTCCATTGTTGGCAACGACAATTTTTCGAGCACTTCGGCACCATGAACGTGACGCTACTTCCGATTTTCCATTATCCGTTCAAAAGCAGGACGGCGCATTAGGACGTGACTTTGTCAGTTGCACCGCATCACGAGCTCAATACATGGCGCGGACCGTACCCAGCGACGCTTATGACAGGAGGCGGAAGGATTGCAGCGGGGTTTGATTGATGGGAGCTTTGCCGTGGCCTTTTGCCGGCGTCCGCGCGCTCCAATTCTAGGGCAAAGACTCGTACATGCGCTTGGCGAATCTCTTCACCATGCCGTCATTCAAATCAGAGGATCAGGCTGTCGGCTGCGTCAGCATGCCGGCCTCGTGCCCGAGCACCTTCGCGCCAAAGCCCTCGTTACACCGCCGCCGGCCATCTGGTGCGTTGATTCTTTCCCTGGCCAGGCGTAAGGCGAGGCTTCTACCTTTGGGCGGTGAATGCATGGCGCTTTATGACACGGAGCGGCAGGCGTGGCTGCAGGCCGCCCATACGGGGGGGCTTGGCGCTTTTTTCGAAGATATCATCAACGCGATCTATTCGGCCATCCTCAAGCCGGGCGATCTCGCCGTCGATTGCGGGGCGAATTGCGGGTACCACACCTTTCCCATGAGCGAGCTTGTCGGTCCGTCCGGCACGGTGGTCGCGGTAGAGGCCATTCCTGATCTCGCGGCTAGGCTTGCGCGGCGCGGCCCTCCGAATATCGATGTCAAAGCTGTTGCGATCGGCGCCGCCGCTGGTCGCGCCAGTTTTTCTGTGGTTAGAGACGACATGGGGTACAGCGGATTACAGCAGCGCCCCGGCCTGCCAGCCGACTTGGCAGGCAGCCTTGATGTGATCGACGTACCGGTTGCCACACTCGACAGCCTTCTCGCCGATCGCAGGCAGCTTGTGCGCTTCGTCAAGATGGACCTTGAAGGCGGCGAGTTTCACGCGCTGCAGGGTTCCACGTCGATTCTGCGCGACCGTCCGCTGGTAATCTTCGAGAACGGCCGCGAAGGCGCCGCCAACTTGTACGGCTATACGAGCAAGGATTGGTTCAGCCTTTTCGACACGGCGGACTTCGCTGTGTTCGATCTGTTCGGCCGTCCGTTCTGCCGCAACGATTGGCACACGAGCGGAATGCCTTGGTATTTCATCGCCGCGGCGCGCGGCTCCGCGGATGAGAGATTCGTCCAACGGCGCGCCCATGGTCTGGTTCGCAGACTGTATTGGAAAAAAACTATTCGGCGGTGGCTCAGGCCGCGCACGAGAATTCGCACGGCAATTAATGCGATCCGCCATTAATTCAGCCCGCTCGATGGTCACGACCCAGTAGATATTGCGGTTCCTGTTACAAGCTTAAAGAGTTGACTTGCTCGATGCCAAATCACGCCGGAGTGGGCATTTTGCCGAGCTGACCGTCACGTCGTAGAGACGGTAACCATACGGGGCCGCTCGGATGAATAATTTGGGGTGCAACAGGTGGAAAGCGGGGACACTATGATCCGGCGCGCCGATGAAGCCTCGAAAAATCGTTGCCGGTGCCGTTTCGGACACACTCAATCGCTCTCACAAGGCTCTGCCGTTCTCACAAGGCTCTGCGCCAATCTCTTTGGCCTATTACTGCGGAATCCCAACTATATGTTAATTGGCCATGGGGCTAGGAATTTATTCAGGATCCAGCCGAAGCGGCAATCAAGAAGGAGTATCCATCCGTTTGAACTCGGATGAAGATAGTCCATATGGCCTAGATCAATCGAATTGCAAAATGAATGCCATTACGGTTTGTAAAACTGCATTCGACTGGAGCGATATTGCAAATTGTCAGAGCCTATCTGCGCATCTGTTCCGAGAAGGGTTCGTGTCGATAAATCATATTACAGATACTGTTGATATCGAGCTCATTCGCACAGAGCTTCTCAGCCTCCTAAACGATCAAAGCGGGAAAAAGCACAAGATTCGCAATTTGGGTGAGCCCGCGGGCGGCACTCACGCCGGCAGTATTTTTGAGGTGACGTCGCCTTCAACTCCCCGGCTAGGTCTCCTTAAAGGCGCATTTTTTCAGCGGGCACTCCCAATCTCGCGCACCATTCTCGGTGCCTCGGCGCGGCCGCTTTTTGATCATTGCTATTCAAACCGCCGCACAACGAGGCAGCAACTGACTGGCACCAGGATGGCGCGTACCGACGCCTTACCCGTTCGCCTCGCCGTCTCCATTGGTGGCTGCCCCTTCAGGACGTGAACTTAGACAACATGCAATTCGTTGAGCGGAGTCACCTTGGCCCAATTCTCCGACATGCACCGCGGTCGGAGGGAGCTCACGCCTAAGAACGGTATTGCCGGCTAATGCCACGCCTGTCGCTTGCCCTCTTGCTGCGGGGGGTGCGACGATCCACTTACCGAAACGCTTCACTGCACTGGCCCCAATAATTCAGACACGGCTCGGCACGCCTGGATTGTTCAATTTGGCATACGGGATCGGATTCCCACATTGTTGCGCTGAGACATCGGTTGTCCCATGTATCGATTTTTCTTTGCGAGCGGCGATTGGCGATGTTCGAAGAACGATGCCGCTGCCGACCTGACTAGTTGTGGTCCGCACGGTAATGTCTCACGGCGTAATCGCAGGCGCGGGCCGTGAGCGCCAAAATTGTCAAGGTAGGATTTTGACTGCCTTGGGACGGAAAGCACGAAGAATCGGTAACGTAGAGGCCGCGAGCGTCCCAACATTGGTTGTAAGGGTCAAGGATAGAGGTGGCTGCGTTGTTTCCCATCCGCGCCGTGCCACACTCGTGGTTCGCGCTCCCTGGAGGTGGAGGTGTCTTATCAATCCTGACAATCTCCACTTTGGCGACTTCCGCCAACTCGCGCATCGCCGCAACTTGTTCAGCGGCCTGAGCGTATTCTTCGATGCCGAAGTCGCAATCAATATGTAATGCTGGTATGCCCCAGGCGTCACGCCGCGAAGGATTGAGCGCGACACAGTTCGTAGCTCTGGGTAGCATCTCGGCAAAGGCCACCGCGATGAAATACGAACTCCTGGCGACGGCCGGGAATTGATAAATCTGCACGCCAAAGCCTCTTTGTCCTACTGGCGACGTGTGTGTGCGCCTATCGAAACGCGGCAAATATAAGCATCGCCCTTCCTCAGGTTGAGCCCCAGCCAATAGCTCTGGTCCAATTCCCTCTGCTTTGATCATGACGTGATCCATAAGGAATCGGCCTAGCGTGCCGGAACCTGCACCGATCCCCTGTGGGTTACGAGGTGAGCGTGAAAGCAATAGAAGCCGGGTGGATTCCAACGCCGATGCGCAAGCGAAAACTAACGGCGCCATCGTTCTCACTTCAGTTCCGCTTTCCTGATCAATCCACAACACTCCCTGAACTTTGCCGGAATCGTCCACTTCTATTTCTCGCGCAATCGCTCCTTGGCGGACCAGTAGACGGCCAGTGAGCGACGCTTGCTCAAGCGCGTCCGGTGGGGCAGCGTGGCGCCCCAATAGCACTGCGGCGCCCGGCCAACGGCTATTAATCGCGGCTGATAGGTTCGCCTCTGGGGGTGTAGGTGAAACGACTGAAGAAAGCTCGCTATCTGGTACCCAAGGCGAGTTTTCGCGTGCGCCGGTAAGCCGGAGGCGACGTTCGACCATCGCATACCAGGGGTCGAGTTCGCCCGGGCGAACCGGCCAGGCTGGGCTCAGACCATCCCGCGGCGCGAAGTCATCCACGCTGAACCTGTAATATTGCCGACCATGTCCCGGTATGGTCATTCGTCCGCCAAGCTGTCGCGAACGAAACCATATGAACGGTCGATCAGGCGGCGTTGTGTAAGGGCAATCAACGTCGTCCACGAACGCCTCGGGAGCGCGCTCCCATGCGTAGCATTGTGATTGGATCGGCTGGCGTCGCCGAGCAAGCACTTTTAGCGGACCTCGCGCTTTGTAAGCGATCGGTGGTGGTATGAACTTGAGAATCGAGGGGTCTGAAAGTTGCCGCATGATCTGCCCGGTCATCCACCGTATTGGAGAACGAAGAGGTGATTGACGATTTCCGGCATTGAGGACCAACACACGCAGTCCGGCTTCGGACAGCAATTGGGCTGCTAACCCTCCCGCTGCACCTGCCCCGATTACTATGGCGTCGTGAATTCTTATGCTGCGAAGGGCATCAAGAGTCGTTGAACGCAACACTCCAGCCAGCGTGGAACCAGTGCTCATCAGGCATCATGCTCGCTTGATCGAAAACTTGAACGCTTTCCAAGAAGCCATTAAACCTGAGCGCGAGCGCACATACATGCGGATAGAGATCCTTTCGTGCTGACCTCAGAGGTGACGCAATTTGAGGACGTTATCCCTCGCGGTGCAATTCGCCTAGGCTTCGGCTGCGGCGGAATGTATGGGGGGAGAGACCGTCGTCAATCATTACGGCTGCTTGAAACGGCGATCGATTGCGGCATCACCTATTTCGACACGGCGCGGATGTATGGTTCGGGTGTCGCGGAAAGCCTCCTGGGTAAGATTGCGTCTCACTATCGGCACCGAATGATCATCGCAACCAAGGTTGGTATTCTGCCCGCAAGTAACAATGTTCCACTGCGACTTGCAACTCGTGGAATTAGGCGACTGCATAAGGCCATACCCAGTTCCAATCGATATTTGCCCTTGCCAGTGGTGTCGCAACTTCGATTTCACGCGTTTTCGCGACCAGCGCTTTGTAGAAGCTTCGACAAAAGTCTTCAAGAGCTGCGTACGGATTACATCGATGTTTTGCTTCTGCATGAATGCTCAGCAGAGGACGTGGACGATCCGCAAGTGCTCGAATTTCTTTTAAGACTACAACAGCAAGGTAAGATTCGAGCATTCGGGATTGCCACGGGGATAGAGCAAACGCTGCGAATAATACCCATTCACGCAAATCTTACATCGATCGTACAGGTACCAAGCAGCGTCCTGGATATGAATATTCGACGTCTTCCACTCAGAAGAAATGGGCTTACGATCGTTCACTCTTGCCTTGGGGGAAACGTACAGTCATTGGTTTCTCAGCTGGGCGCGGATAATGACCTCGCAACGAAATGGCGCGTTATGACTCAAGTCGATCCGCGCGACGCGACCGGGATTTCCCAACTTCTTCTTGCCAATGCTCTGGAAGCAAATCCCTTAGGTATCGTGCTTTTCTCCAGCTCTAAGCTCGCGAATATAAGATCAAACGTAAAAGCTGCAGTTGAACCGGTAATTAAGTCTGAGCAAATTGAAGGACTAAACGCGTTTTGCGATACGTTTCTACGCAGTCTTTTGAAACAATGACCTTGAGCACTCGGCTGCAATCATGGGGAGAACCTATTTGTGAGGCGCTTACTCACGTGCATATCTGGGTGAACAAATTTTGCAAAATCTTTGCGCGCCCCAGAGGCGAATTGTGAGCTTTAGTTAAATACAAGCAGCCTGCGCTTGAGTTGTAGGCGGGCCACAGCGATAAGCTTGCGAAGCAAATAAATCATCACTGTTTTAGATCGAAAAAAGGGAGTGACGAACTGACGGATGCTTCGCGCTTTAATGGCTTCAACGATTGCAATCCATTGAACGCGGCAATCGACGCTCGCATAATGCTTTGCGAGTGCTCGTCGCTCTTCTTGACTGGTGGTCAATTTCATCAAGTTGCGATCATTGTCTCGCAACCGCTCAAGATCTCGCTTGGTGTGGTGAACGCTGATCGAGCCAGCGCGCTCGACTGATACGTATCCCGCCGTAGGAAGTAGCAGAAAACGAGCGCCGGCAAGAAGTGCACAAGCATAAAAAACGTAGTCTTCACCCAAACGTAAGCTCTCATTGTAGCGCAATTCATGTCGATCGAGGAACGAACGCCGAATGAGTGGCTTGAGAAAGCCTAGTTCCTGTCTATAAGCGCCGCGCCGGTTCAAATCTCCAAGCACAAACGTTTCGAAGGTTAGGGCTAAATTCGCGACGTCAGCGCCGGCTAAGGTCGAAGTCGTTTGTAAATTGAAAGCTCGATGTTCTGGTACGTGCAACAGACCATCGGCAATTAGATCCCATCCGTCGGAATTCGAGAGAAGAGTATGAATTCTTCCGGGAAGAAAAAAATCATCTCCATCGAGAATGGCCAACCAAGGGGCTTGGGAAAGCTCAATCGCAACATTGCGGGCGGCCGCCGGTCCGACGTTGGACGGTAAACGCTCGACAAGTATGCGGCAACCAGATGGGTCGCAACGACTCGCCTTCGCGGCAGTGTCATCCGTTGAGCCGTCATCGATTACAATAACGACATTAACCGCTTCCTGAGCAAGCGCCGATTGAACCGCTCGTTCAATCGTATCTGAGCGATTCCATGCGGCTATGATTACGTCGACAATACGGGCGTCGAGGTCATTTAGCATCAGGTAGTTGTAGGCCTCTCTTAGTTACGGATTTTTCTTCGCAGCCAACGAGTAGCCGCGAGCTGACCTGACGAACAATTGGCTGCTACTCGAGGAGCACTGAGGAGAGAGCAAATCTACCGAACGACGCGGAGAAAGTCTCCCACCGTGATCCGCTAAGTGCCCGGAAATACGAACATGACGTAACTTGAGACGTGTTCCTCGAGGTAATTGTCTTTCGCCGTCCAAATGGTCCGGTACCCACCCACCCATATTACAAAAGCTTTTCAGACCTTGTTGTTACTCTAACGGCGGTCATGGCGGAAATTAGGCTGTTAGACATACCACGTTTCGTGACTGCAATGCTATTGGGTAGAAGATGATGTCAAAAAACGACGCGACGGAGTGGGCTTTTCGACTCGTGGGGCAGCAGGGCTAGCACTGCGACAAGCAGGTCGCGTGGGCGGCAAATGGGTATATTCCGGTCACAAATGCCAGCGAGAAAGCACAAGGTGGCCTATGATGGTCGATGCTGGTGGAGACGGTGGTCGACTAGTAGCGCAGACGACCAGCGGAAATTGTTACGAGTTCTGTGACCCGCCGAATGATCTTGAGGTATCGTCACCAGTCCATACTGGCTTGCATGAGATGTACTTACACACAAAGGCGTTTTTCTAATTCGATAAAAGCCTTGGTCCCTCGCGTTGTGTGTTGTGAGTAACGGCTGTCCTGAAGGTTATTGATGGAACAAAGTGATATGACCTTAGGGGAACGTAGCCGCCAGGACGTCATCGTGATTGGTAGCGGGGCAGGGGGTAGCTCGCTCGCCTATCAACTTTCGCAACACGGTCTTCGAGTGTTGGTGATTGAGCGTGGCGACTTTCTGGTGCCGGACGAGCGCAATAGCTCTGATGCCGTCGGCAAGTATCTGTATCACATCGTCAAAAGTGGTAGCGATGCATCGTGTTTCGTTGGAGGCGAAACAAAGTTCTATGGAGCGGCACTATATCGGATGCGAGAAAGCGATTTTACCGCTGTAGAGCACGAGAATGGAGTGTCGCCTGCGTGGCCGATTAATTATTCAGAACTTGAGCCATACTATGAACGAGCAGAGCAGCTTTATCACGTCCATGGCGCCACAGGTGGCGACGCGAGCGAGCCGCGACGCGCTGCACCCTTTCCGCATCCCCCAATTGAGCATGCACCAATCGTGGCCGAGCTTGTGAAGCGTATTGAGAAGGCTGGCATACCTGTCTCTGCTATTCCCCGCGGGCTTGATTATGGGCCAAAAGGCAAATGCGTCCTATGTTCAACCTGTGACGGCCATTACTGTCAAATTGATGCGAAAATGGATGCGGAGATCGCCGCATTGCGGCCTGCGATTGCGACCGGCAAGGTTCAACTAATGACAAATACGAATTGCGTGCGGGTGCTGACAACGAGCGACGGGTCTAGAGCCACTGGTATTTTGGTGCAGCGCTTTGGACGTGAGCAGGAAATTCGCGCTGACGCTGTCGCAATCTGTGCAGGGATTCGAGGCTCAGCGTCGCTACTTCGACGGTCACGAACTCAACGGCATCCGGAAGGACTTGGCAATACTACCGGATGTCTGGGCCGGTACTTGGGAGGTCACTCCGCAGGAATGATCTTTCCGCTTACGGGATGGAAGCGGGTGCCGCAAGTCCACACCAAAACCTTTGCGATAAACGCCTACTATCATGGAGCGCCAGGATGGAGGTATCCCTGCGGGGTAATTCAGATTTCCGGGCAAATGCCTTTCTGGGAAGAGGCGCCAAGGCTCATGCGACCGTTAGCTTACTTAGTCGGAACGCACGCTTTAATGTGTTTCTACATGACTGAGGCATTGCCTACTCGAAAGACAGGGTTTGCGTTCGAAGGCGATGAGATCGCCGGCTATACCCCTCCACTACACAACTTGAAAACGTTTAACAAATTACATGACCTTGCAGTGCGCGCATTTCGCCGGGCCGGATATCCCGTCGTCGCCAGAAGGCGGATGCCTCGGGTTTGGCATGAGGTAGGCACTACAAGATTTGGTGAGGATCCAGCAACTTCGGTGGTTGATGTAAACTGTCAGGTTCACGGTATCGAAGGGTTGTTCGTGGTTGACGCCTCGGTGTTACCGTCCGCAGGAGCAGTTAATACTGCGCTGACAATTATTGCTTTGGCGCTCCGGGCCGGAGATCACATTTCCCGCCGACTTAGATAGCCGATCCGACATTTTTCCCACATTGCAGTGCCGGATACTTGTGCCTCTTTAAGCCACCGTTTCCATCCAGAAGGAGGCACCAAAAAATAACGGATCATTTCCTACCTGTGACCCAAAGATGGCCTGCATTTGCTGTGGGTGTTCGCGTGACATTAAGTGCGTGGAAAACAGTACTGAGAGTTTTGGGTTATTCGCAAGCAATGCCTGCAACACATATTGCTCTGTGTAATATCGTCGACCGTAGTTAGCGGGATAGTCAAACGGCGTGAAAATATCGTGCACATGAACAATGATGCCAGCAGGCAGATTGGGAAGTATTTGGCAGAACAAAAGCGGGATATCTCCACCCGTCATAGTAATGTGACTGGAATCGATGAACAGAATAGTGCGCTTATTTTGTGAAAAATCAATTGTTGAAATAGAACTGTTTTCGACACGCTCCTTCTCAATTCGTGACGCATAATCGAGCACGTCTCGACGGGGTTCGGGGTCAATAGCATGGATTTCTGACTTTATGCCAAAATGCGTAATAGTGTAATGAGCAACAAGAGTGCTGTAGCCAGAACCAATTTCGATAATTCGAACCGGCTGATACTCGGCAATGAAGGCGGCGTAAAGCTCAGCGTCGGGCGTCGGGTAATAACCGTTATGAATCAATCCGTGATCGCGGTAATTCTTGCCCCCAAAACCGACATTGATCTTTGGGTCCGCCCGCAGGCCACGAAACAATTCCTGAAATCTCGGCTCGGATAATTTTTGCAGAAAGGCAAGCTGGTGCTCGATGTTCAACGAAAATCCAGCGTTTCCAATTTTTTTGTCCGGAACATAGTCAAGTCGAGTCTCGTGATCTTGCGGCAGCAACGGCAGTAACTCTTGCGCGTGAAGTAATTGGGAAAATCGGTCTGAACGGACAAGCGTAAGGCCGCAATAAGACAGAGGTGCTTCAGCTAACCGTCTCATTAGATTGCGCATGCTGCTGCTTCCGTGTTCTCGTAATACTTATTATGCAGTTGGCACATTAAAAGTGAGCCCGTCTTTAGGCTCCGACCCGCCTCTACAGCATGAGCAATGTCCGCGGTGTGGTCCTTCCCGGAAGGAGAGGTCGATGTTTCCCCAGGCGGCTCAAAATGGACCAAATCTGCGGCCCAAATCCTGTCTTCAGTAATTCTTCCGTTACAAAGCGCGCTGGACATTACGCGGCGAACTTTTCATTGACCAGTCACCGTTACGAACATCTTTAAAGCTTCATGGTTCGGCAGGAGCACGACCGCTAAGTGCCGTAGAATAGAGAGCCAGCACTTTTGCCGCCACCGTTTTCCAATCAAAATTCAAAGCCTGGCGTCTGGCGGCGCCACGCAGGGAAGTCGCAATTTCTTTGTTTAGAGTTAGTCGTTTCAGTAACTCCGTGGCGACCGTTGCATCACCTTTCGACAACAGCCAGCCACAGCCATCGGTTACATAATCAAACATGCCACCTGTGGCAGTTGATATAACGGGAGTGCCGCATGCCAACGATTCGAGGACTGCATTGTTTGCCGTCGCATCGGTAACAGGCACAAAAAGTGCATCAGCACTCTGATAGAGTCCAATTAAATCAGCCTCGGGTATTTGAAAGTGAAAAATGGTATTTGAACAGCCAGTAAAGTATGCAGATAGCTCCTTCTTCGTCACAACATGGAAATCAATCGGGAGCTTTAGATTATTAGAATTATCAATTACCTTATGCATCAATTCCCAATCCCGCAAGTGTTCTCCAACGATTAAAATCATCAATCGTGTGCGACCGGGAATCGTTTTCCCAGGCAAAAATTTCGTAGTGTCTATACCATGAGGGATATACACGACCTTTTTTGACCCCACCCATTTTTCGAAGCCTTCAATCTGACCCGAGGAAACCACAATGGCGGCGTCGACACCCGTGGCGAGCCCCTTCTGGAAATTCTCGAACCGGTGCGTAACCCGATGGCTTGGCTGATGGAATGTGACCACCAAGGGGCAGCGTAGAAAACGCCGCCAACGTAGCAATTGGTCAAGCTGCTCATCGCCGTATAGCACGTGAACAAGATCGGGAGGATGGAGTGCTCCGTGAAACAACACGCGAGCTTCGGCCAGTAAATCGCCGAATTGGTAATCGAATAGGTATGCGCCGGTCTCGGTCCGATCCCGCCAAAGTTTTTGACCAACCTGGCTGATAATGCCATCTATCTTTCGGCGTGAGACGATTCTCGCGCCTACTTCCGACGCCAAGCGATCGTATCCGCCCGACGGGGTATGGTGCTCCCAGCGTTTAACGATGCAAGTTACGCGCATTACGATGAATTCGCTTTACCCGCCAAATTTCAGAGGCTCGTCAGCACATTGTGCGATAGCCGGTTCAATCGCCTTAATTCGACCTGCTGGCGTTTGTCCGGCTAGTGCGTTTTGCAGCACTGTCATTTGACGACGCTGCCATTCGCCTGCCGCCGCAACGGCGTGCTGAGACATCGTTAAACGCAAGTTCTTTCCCCTCAGAAGCTCTAAAACCCGTCCGGCGAATGCGTCAGGATCGTCGGCTGAAAAAATCGCGCTAGAAAAATCTTCGAGGCCTCGGATACCAGCCGAAGTAGCGACTACGGGTTTTCCGTAGGTTAACGCTTCAACGGTCTTTACCGGAAGGCCGGTGCCAAATTTGACCGGATTAATCACGATCGCAGCCTGCGCATAGGCATCCACTAGTGAATCCTGATTTCCAAGCAACACTAATCGATCAGGCCAACTTCGTGCATGGCTCACCTCGCCAGCAACAGCTAACTCACAGTCTGGCATTTCCCTTTGAATTCTGGGAAACGCCAATTCCAAAAACCACTCTAAGCCTTGGACGTTAATGGGATTAGCGGAACCCACGAACAGAATGCGTGCTCCCCCGGGGTCTGGCAGCAAACGAATATCTAAGTTAACGAGATGGCCCACGCAAAAAACTTCGGCTGAAACAGTTTTTTTCAAGTAGTTCGCCTCGTCCTGCTGAATTGCAAGGACGGCGTCCGCTCGATTTAGTGCCGATACCTCTTCAGCTCGCGTAGTTGCAAACCATTGTGGTGTCATTCCAGCATCGAGATAGCGCTTGTGACGGTCGCCCATCAAATCATGGGTATCGATGATAGTTCGCACAGACGTGGGTAGATGAGTTGCCAACTTTGACAAGAACACATATTCGATTAGCACGCAGTCAAAAAATTCTTTGGCTTGCAGTCGTCGAACCTGAGCGATCAGGCCTTCATCGAACCATTCGTCAACTTTCCACAAATGCGCTGAACGTAAACCGAACGTACGACCGATCTTTCGCTGCAATCTACCCTTAAATCTTGGAAATGGTGGAGGCGCACTCTGAAGCACGTGAAGCCGATCATCGCCCAAGCGGAGTCTCATTCTCTCATAATCAGCTGTTTCATAGGGGATGTACGCGAAACTTACGTCATGGCCTAGGCGAACCAAAGCCGCGAATAGAGCGGCGATGCGAGCTCGGTTGCCTGCCACTAACGGGTCAGTCGGAACCGGGGAGACAAGCAGCACTTTCATCTATTGAGTCGTCTTGCGGACCAAAACGTTTCCGAGGCATACTTCATTTCGGCAGAATAAGCACGCTTGGTCTCAGGTGTTCCAATTCGCGGATAGTGTGAAGTGGGCTTAGCTTAAACCGAATTCATGGGCCGTCCAGACTTGCAGTTGTGCTTGGAGGGCGTCAGGCCTTTGAGGGTCGCTGATTGCGTTGAGCGTGAGTGCTGCAATGGTAGCCCTAAAAGGTCGCCTCTTTGAGAGTTCGGTTGATCCTTTCGGATGACTGTTGTCCAGAGGTGATTGGTCACCCGGTCGATCGTGCTCAACGAAGATTGGTGGCAGCTCACCAGGCTGGAGATTCTCGCCTGAATCAGCCTAGCTTTTGGTAAGCGGCCAGTCCCAATTGCCGCTAATAAAATTGGAGGCAACGTCAACGACATGAAAGTTGCCTTTGCCTCCTATGACGCGCCTCGGGATGTCGGAGGTGTCTCCACCTGGCTGCAGCGGCTTTTACCGCTTTTGCAGAAGGCCGGTGTTGAGGTGGATGTGCATTTGATGTCGTTCGAAGGCAAGCCGGGAGCCAATTTCGCGTACTTTAGGGATCAGGGCATCTCAGTTCGCTGGAAACCATGGCAGTGGCATTTGCCGTACGCGGTGCGCTCCCTTCTTAAGTTGCTAGAGGAAAGTCAACCAGATGCATATGTGGCAAATTGTATTGTCCCAGCCTATTTCGCGGCCGGATACGCGCGACGTTCGGGAATTCCAACCGTGGGTGTTCTCCATTCCGACGATCCCTTCTATTGGGGACTAATGGACGAGGTACTAACAGGGCGTCCAGAGTTCCGGGTGTCTGCAGTCGTACCCGTTTCGTGTTTTCTCGAATCGGAGGTGACTTCGACCGCGGCAACGCTGGGCGTGTCGGTTTGCCGAATTGGTTACGGTGTTGCAATTCCGGCAAAATCGGTCGAACCGCCAAGTTCGATCTTTCGCTTAGTTTACACCGGACGATTGGTTGAGGAGCAAAAACGTGTCAGCGATGTCGCTACCGCACTGTGTGCTGCAGTTGAGAGCATGCAAAATTTGGAAGCGTGGATTGTAGGAGAGGGCTCAGCACGTCCTGCCGTGGAAGATATCATCCGGAAAAAAGGGGATGGACGGGTGCGGTTGCTGGGATCGGTGGAGAACGCCAAAATTTATGATGTACTCGCACAATGCCACGGGCTTGTGCTTCTCTCTGATTACGAAGGGTTGCCAATTTCGATGCTGGAGGCGATGGCCGCAGGAGTGGTACCAATTTGTCTCGATATGCGGAGCGGTATTCGAGAAGCGCTCGAGCACGGGGTGAATGGGCTGATTGTTAAAGATCGAGCGGACGATTTCCTTGGCGCGGTAAAGGCGCTGCAGGGTGATCCGGCACGGTGGCACAAGCTTTCGCTCGCAGCACGGGAGACTGTTCGGCAGCGCTACTCTATCGAGGAGTGCGCGCGTCAATGGGTGGGCCTACTTTGGCGTCTGGGTAGCGCGAGGGCGACGCGAGCAAACTTCACGGCACCGCGAATATTGCGGTTACCGCCGCCTAATCCAAAATTATTTGGGTATGATAGGAGGTTGCCCTGGAAGACAAGAATGAAGGATCACATTCGATCTATGCCAAATATCTACCGGTTGGCTAAAGCAGCCTCGCGGTTCGGCGTAGAGTGATGTTTTTGAGCGTTCGACGATACGGCCAGCAGGCTCTCGCGCCGAAGGGTTCAGAACGCAGATCGGCAGAAGCCTTTAAAAAAGGCCAGATGCCACGAGTGCAGGATTTCCCTGCGGTCCTTCCCTCCGTCGGGCAAAATACAAATCCACCTGCATTTGCGAACTGACTCTCACCGCCATTGAGCGGGTTTCCGGTCGCTCGCGGGGGACATGCGCTTTCCTTTTTCTTTCAGGCTGCGTTGGGGCTGCTTAAGGCATGCGTTGCCCGCCGCGCCGCAAGGGCCACTGGCTCCGCGCCGCTAGTGGCGCCAGCAGCGCAACGGCTTGGGGGGCCGGCCGCCGTTGAAAATAAAGTCATGCCCTCTTCTTGGGGGGCTGCGCGCTCCACGGTTACATTAGTCCCGGGAACCAAGCAAAAGATGCATGATCGATGCCGGGCATTGGCCGAAATCCTGTTATTACGGAGCCACTTGATAAGTCGGGATGGGTGCTCTAGCTAGCAAAATCATGCCGCAGACTGTCATTTCCGTAACTAACCTCTCTAAGAGATACCTGATTGGGCACAGGTTTTCCTCAGGGGGAAATTACAAGTACGTGGCATTGCGCGACGTCCTCGGACGCGAGATCAGTAATTTTGCGCGTAAAGCGGCCGACTTCGCTCGTGGCCGCCAAGTAGTGCAAGGGGACGAGGTGGAGGAATTCTGGGCGCTTAAGGATGTGAGCTTTGAGGTCAAGCAGGGGGAGGTCCTGGGCATCATCGGCCGTAACGGTGCTGGCAAAAGCACGTTGCTCAAAATTTTGAGCCGTATCACCGAACCCACGGAAGGACGCGTCTTATTAAGGGGCCGCGTTGCGAGCCTGCTTGAGGTCGGCACAGGCTTCCATCCGGAGCTTACGGGAAGGGAGAACATTTTCCTTAATGGCGCGATTCTCGGGATGAGACAGCAGGAAATTCGCAAAAAGTTCGATGAAATCGTCACCTTCGCCGAAGTAGAAAAATTTCTCGACACGCCAGTAAAACACTATTCGTCGGGAATGTATGTGCGACTAGCCTTCGCGGTAGCCGCACATCTTGAGCCTGAGATTCTAATTGTAGATGAGGTGTTGGCGGTCGGGGACACCCAGTTTCAAAAAAAATGTCTGGGGAAAATACGGTCGGTGTCTCAAAGTGATGGTCGTACGGTGATCTTCGTAAGTCATCAAATGTCGGCTATTTCGCAGCTGTGTTCCAGTGCGATTCGGCTGTCGAGTGGATCATTGGTAAGCAGAGGAAGTTGTTCGGATGTAATTGCAGAGCATTTGGCAACTGCAGAAACCGCCAGGGAAGTTTCCTTTGGGCGACGCCCAGATCGGCCGACCATTACGCGTATATCAATTAACGCGGAAGTTCTCGCCATGGGGCACCTTGGGATCGAGCTGGACTTCGAGTCACCGTTTCCGGTGACCCCCGTGCCCGGCATTGTTATTTCCTCACTAGACGGAACCCCCGTGTTCGGTTCCAATCCGCGGTTTCACAAGGATGGCTACGTTTCGAAGCGCCGAAGCTCGGGAACGATAAAAATGCGCGCGGATGGTCTACCACTGGCGTCAGGGGAATACGTGCTTTCCGTCTGGCTTGGCGATTGGCAGAGTGACTACGATCACAAACAAGACGTTCTCAAATTTGAGTTTCGCACCGAATCGTCGCTTGCTAATAGACCCCCTTCGAGCTTCATAGGTCATCTCGAATGGCCGGCGAAGTGGACGGTGTGACGCCGACCGTGGTGAGTTTTGTCGCTCCGACTTTTTTTACTCTGCAATCGGTTCGCTATCGACAGGGTGAATTGCTCGCATCCTACGGGACCGGAATACACAAGCATAGTTGCTCCCAATCCCGAGGACGTGACAACTTTCAATCAGCTCTATCGACCGCAGCCGGGCGAAGAAAATGTAGGGTTTACCTTACATTCGGACCGTGTTAGCCGACCGTTAGCCGACAGCGAGCTTTCGACCCCCACAAGCTTGTCGCGCGTCATGATTCTCTTTCGCCGCGCCAAAGGGCTGTTGTGCCGGTTTAGGAGCAAATCGTTTAGCGACCGATTGCACAGCCCTATCGGTCTGGTGATAATAATCCCGGCGCGGGAGGCAGTCAGCATGAGCGTCTTACCGGACGATATCGCAAATTTATTCCCTATTTCCTCGCAAACGTCGCCAAACGACAAACTGTTTTTGCTCGGGACGATGCAATTGGCGCGCACAATGGGAAGCTACGCGTACCTAGAAGTTGGGTCTTTCCTAGGCGGGAGCCTCACGCCCTTTTTGATGGACCAAGCCTGCAAGATGGTCTTGTCAGTTGATGACCGCGGCCGAGTCCAACCGGATGAGCGGGGGATTAGTTTTGACTATTCTGACATTACGACTAAGTCGATGCTGGATGAATTAGCACGGTGGAATATAGGGACTGAAAAGCTGCGAACGTTTGACGGGTCGATTAACGCGTTGATGGATAAGTACATTGCCGCATTCGATGTTGCCTTTATCGACGGCGAGCACACCGACGAAGCGTGCTTTCGCGACTTTATCTGGACGCTCCCTATGATGAAGGCTGATGCGATTATAATGTTTCATGACAGCAGCTTAATCTACAAATCGCTGAAATTGATCTTGACGTATCTCGACAAAACGGGAGGCGCATACACATTCTTCAAGCGAGCCAATTCTGAAATGTCCGCGTTATTCTTCGGAAATTACTGCGAAATGGATTTTGCTCAATACTGCGGAGCAGAGGAAAGCCAATCAGAGTTTTTTACGGGGGCAGAAATCTTCAATATCAAAACGCGGTTCATGAACCGAGCGCGTCTTCGGTTTGCCCCACGTAAGCTACTGAAGATGCAAATTCCATTTGTTGTAGATATTGAACGACCGAGAATAGAGAAAATGCGATCTTAAGGTATGCCGATCTTGCTAAACCGCATTGTTGATTTCCGGATCAGGATGCCGCCACCCTTAAGGGGTTCAAAAACTTTCTCACTCTCGCTGGTCGGAGTTCCGCGTGTTCGGTATACAAATAAAGGTGTGGTGCCCGACCAAAATAGGAATCGGGCAGAAGAACAAATCTCAACGCTGGGCCAGAAGGGCGCACGCCCGCCGCGCCGTTCTCGATCAGCGTATCGGATTGATATAAGATTTTTCGCGAAAGACAAACAAAGGAAACACGAGCCGTCGCTCAGGGGCGAGATGAGCCCAGGGACGATAAGATGAACCAGTTGGGACTCATCCTTGCCGCGTCGAATTGCAAAACCACCTCCAGGCATGGCTGATTTGATCGTCAATTCTCGGAAAATGTGGCCTCCATCCGAGCAATCGCGCTGCTTTAGTGGAATCACTAATGAGCACTGGTGGGTCGCCTTCACGTCTGGCGCAGATCTCCGTCTTTATCTTCTTGCCGGTTACCTTCTCGCTTGCTTTTATTATTTCAGCAACAGAAAATCCGCGACCGTTTCCTAGGTTAAATGCCTCGCTGGCGTTGTCAGCGGCAAGCCAGGTCACTGCTGCCACATGTGCATTGGCGAGGTCGCTGACGTGAACGTAGTCCCGTATGCATGTGCCATCGTTTGTGGGATAGTCGTTTCCAAAAATTTTGATGGCATTTTGTTGCCCCATGGCGGTAAGTAAGACCACTGGGATGAGATGTGTCTCGGGCTGATGCAATTCTCCCAATTCCCCACCTGGGTCTGCCCCAGCTGCATTGAAATAGCGAAGCGCCACGTGCCTAATTCCGTGTGCAGCCTCCACGTCGCGCAACATTCGCTCGACCGCAAGCTTAGTATAGCCGTACGGATTGATGGGCTGTTGCGGGTCGGTCTCGGTTAACGGTAAGCGCGTCGGAACGCCATAAGTGGCACAGGAACTTGAGAATACCAGATGCTTGCAGCCAAAAGCGACGCAAGCGTTGAGCAGTTTGGCAGTTCCGCCGACGTTGGTTTCATAGTATTTGAGCGGCGCCGCGTTTGATTCACCGACATAGGCATAGGCGGCAAAGTGAACGACCGCCTCGGGATGCCAAGTCTCAAAAGCGCGTTGGAGGTCATGGTCGTTTCTAATGTCCCCTCGCTCAAGCGGTCCCCACTTCACCGCCCACTCGTGCCCGCGTTCTAGGTTATCGAAGGTCACCGGGGTGTAACCACCGCGCGCCAACGCCTTGCAGGCATGACTGCCGACGTAGCCCGCGCCTCCGGTTACAAGTACCGTTCTCATCGTGTCGTCAAAGTATGCCAAAAGGGTGGGTTCCGAATCCGCGCGACTGTGTGAAAATCCGGATCAACGAAAACGACCACATCTCAAATTCTATGTCCGCGCCATGATTGCCGACTATTGTCCATTCATATTACTGTGACGATGGGAACCTACCGTTGTGTTCTGCGCGTTGCGTTACGACCGGGGCGCGATAGCCAACTTTTGACACCTAGGGCGCTTGCAATCGGTGCATTTGCACTTTGGTCAAATATAGCCTACTTCTGGCGTAGTGATGAGCGAATTTATCGTAATCGAAGCTAACCGGTCCGAAAGCCATTATTGGCTCGACTTATGGCGCTATCGCGAGTTGTTTCGCGTACTCGCTTGGCGGGATCTGTCTGTCCGCTACAAGCAGACGGTCATTGGTGTACTTTGGGCGCTAATTCGACCCTTCCTTACTATGCTCGTTTTCACCATCGTTTTTGGCCGAATTGCCAGCTTGCCGACCGATGGCAACGCCCCTTACGCTCTTATGGTTTTCGCTGGCATCCTGCCGTGGACTTTTTTTTCCACTGCACTGAGCGAGGCTTCTAATAGTCTTATCAACAATGCAAATCTGATCACTAAGGTATATTTTCCACGCCTGATCGTGCCCATTGCCACTATCGTTGTGGCGTTTGTGGATTTCCTCATCAGCTTCGGCATTTTGCTTCTATTGATGGGTTGGTATCATTACATGCCGGACTGGCGAATAGTCGTTTTGCCGATTTTCGTATTGTTGGCCTTTTTCGCTAGCATCGGACCGTCTCTCTGGATTACCTCTCTCAATGTTAAGTATCGAGATTTCCGCTACGTCATTCCATTCATTGTGCAGTTTGGGCTTTACGTATCACCAGTCGGATTCAGTTCCAGCGTGGTCCCCGAACAATGGCGCTTGTTATATTCGCTTAATCCCATGGTGGGTGTGATCGACGGTTTCCGGTGGTGTATACTCGGCGGACAGCGCTCGCTTTATCCGGCTGGACTACTTGCAAGTGTTGCCGTGATCGCCTTCTTTTTGTGGTTCGGCGTGCGCCAGTTTCGCAAAACGGAAAAAAGCTTCGCGGACTTGATTTAGCAGATGATCGCGGTATGCCGCTCGAAATAAAACTTTTGGTTCGGCATGCTAACCAATGTTCCAGGCATGTTTTTCATTTGAGATCATCAACCCATTATCAATATCCCACTATTCCCGCTTTATCCGAAAGCAAAATTCGGAATGCGGTCGTTAGAGTGGTTGCTGATGTGCCTGCTTCCGGCCCTGCGACTTAATGTCAGATCCGTTTAACGTTTCTTTCGGAACCGCTTGGAAGAAGTGACGACGGGTGCCCAGCTGCTTGGCGGAATGCACCGCGGTTCTCCCAGCAGACCTTTATGCTCGATCGTCGCTTTTTTTGGCTCGGCTCAATGGGCGATTTGGAGCTCGTCGGCTGCACGAAATGGCCAACAAAAAACTTTGAAAAAAAAGAGTTGTTGATGCAAAAGAAGCTTGGCAGGACAACACCATTGTCGTCGCGATCCTTCGGGTCCCTTCTGGGCGGTGAGGCTGAAAATGAGGATGACTTTCCCTGGTCTAAGATTACGGAGGCATTTCAGACAATTTCTCGCAAAGCGGAAACTTGCAATGAACGAGCTTACTCAGCTTGCTGATCTTTTTGGTAGTGACAAGGGCAATTGCTTGAGTGGCCACTTCTACACGCGAGTTTATCACAAGTTATTCAAGAGGTTACGATCTAGTCCAATTCGCCTATTGGAAATTGGGCTGTTACGCACGGACATTGATGCGCGACGTTTAGACAACGCGGCGGAAGGCGAATCAAGCGCATCGGGCGCGAGAGCACCATCGCTGGAAATGTGGAGGACCTATTTCCCTAACGCTACCCTACTTGGATTTGATATCGACGACTTTTCACAGGTCAAGATTGAAGGATGCACCATACTCCGTGGTGACGTCGCGTCCCGCGAAAGCTTAGAGGAATTGAGTCGCAAGATCGGGAAGGCGATAGATATTCTGATTGATGATGCCAGCCATGTATCTCACCATCAGCAGCTTTGCCTTGGCATACTATTTCCCAAAATGGCCTCCGGCGGCATGTATATCATTGAAGATTTGCATTGGCAGGACGGCCGCTTCGAGAAAATGGAGGCGCCTAAGACACGGCACCTGCTCAGAAAATTGAAGGCGCATGGTACTTTTGAGAGTCCCTACTTGTCGGCTGAGGAGCAGAAATACATACAGACAAACACCAAAGCAGTGTGGCTATTCGATAGCCTAACAAGCGATGTAGAAGACGCCAGCGATGCGCTGGGAATCATTATCAAACGTTAGCATTGCGGGATTGCTTTTGCTCGTTATGTGACACTTGTCCGAATAGCGAAGGCACTGAATATGCCGCATCGTTTTTGCGAACCAGCGCAACCTGTGCGGACCGGGATGAGGGTGTTGGGAGCACACGCGACGGATAGGACGTTCCGCACGATGAGCTGAGAGCTCGTGTTGTTATATGGCCGCTCTCTCGACTTGCTCGCTGCGCCTTCACACCACTGTCATAGTAATCCGTATTAATCGGCTCCGAGAACGATCAGCGCATTGTTCAAATGACGGATAGATTGGCACCCTTTAATGGTCGAGATTCGCCAGCATCCGGCCAGCGGCTGCGGGTCGCGCCAACGGACCGATCATCCTCCGTGTTGAGAGTCGGTCCTGAACTAAGCGGATTTACGCAGAAAGAATTGGATGGAAACCAGCTTATGGCAGTCAGTTACACGGCTTCGCGGGTTTTGGACGCCTACCCTGGCTTGGATGCTACGCAAGTCGAAGCGCGACTTACTTACGGTTCCTTTGCTAGCTTAAGGGATCGCTTTGTCTACGTGGAGGTCCCAAAGGCTGCTTCTACGACCATGAAGACACTAATTCGTGAATTGTACGGTTCCGCGCCGCTGAAGCTGTTCATCCATTATTATCGCGAATCGCACCGTAGGTCCTTCTTGCATGCGCGCGAAAACATTCCACTTCCATCTCTGAACGCCCTCCATAGAAAAGATCAGCAAGAGTTACTGGAAGCGGCGGATGTTTTGAGGTTTGCCATCGTGCGAAATCCTTACGCTCGTCTCGTCTCGGCCTGGCGCGACAAGATTTTTCTCTGCGATCCAAGTGTCGATGATGTTTATGCTGCTGTGCGTGGGATCGCGCCTGCCCTGGAGCGTAAGAAACCTGTCCAATTTGCGGAGTTTGTTTCATATATCGAACGTGGCTCCAGTCGAGTCTGGAACGAGCATT
>Ga0206812_1011_pt1 | contig 62615 bp, 68 predicted proteins | sample Alteio_BWOrgCont_54_FD_152912 | JGI IMG/M metagenome (GOLD analysis project Ga0206812, IMG submission 152912) | Enriched cells from forest soil in Barre Woods Harvard Forest LTER site, Petersham, Massachusetts, United States -... | ecosystem: Environmental > Terrestrial > Soil > Temperate forest >... | reverse complement strand
ATTGCTGTGGTTGTATGGCGCCGGTATAGATAGGGGGTGATAATCGAATTTCCTCGGCACAAACGAGCAGATCACAAAATTATGTCCCTCGAAAGTCTGGTGAACCGGTGGGGGTTGATGTAACCTGCCCGTAATCGGCTCAAAATTATGTATCGAAAAGCCATAAGGATAATGATAGCCATCCCATCCTACGAAATCAAAAGGATGTGTACCGTAGATATATGGATAGATCAATCCCTGCTTTTTGATCAGGATCTTAAAATCGCCTTTTTCATCATGCGTTTCCAGGTCAGTTGGTAACTTCAAGTCGCGCTCACAATAAGGTGAGTGCTCCATTAACTGCCCATACTGATTCAAATAACGTTTTGGCGAGCGTATAGGACTAAAGCTTTCTACAATGAACAGGCGGTTGTCCTCGCTGTCAAATTCCATCTGGTAAATAGTACCGCGTGGTACGATGAGGTAATCGCCGTATTCAAATTTGATATTGCCAAAGCCTGTTTTCAGCGTACCTGAGCCTACATGCACAAAGATCACCTCATCGGCCTGGCTATTCTTGTAAAAATAGTCGGTCATTGATTTGCGGGGTGCGGCCAATGAAATATGCAGGTCGCTGTTCACCAAAACCGGTTTGCGGCTTTTTAAATAGTCATCTTCCGGCTTAATATTAAAACCGATGAGGCTGGTATGTTTTAAATGTTTTTCGCGCGCTATTTTAGGCTCGACAGAATACGGCTCGCCCAAAGTTTTAACAATGGTTGGCGGATAAGCATGGTACACCAGCGAGTACAGGCTGGAAAAGCCCTCAGTAGATACCAGTTCTTCAGCATATAAAGTGCCATCGGGCTTACGGAATTGCGTATGCCGCTTTGGCGGAATTTTTCCTAATGTATGGTACATGGTTTATAATTTGGTTTAAATGTTGTAAGGTTGAAAAGTTTTATTATCAATCACTTACAATATAAAGTTACATAACTAAAACGATTGCAGGGTTGGAATAGTTTGTAATAAATTGCCATAAGGCAATAACTTTACAACTCCCGATAGCTATCGGGACCAACTTTACAATCTTCCAACAAAAAATTAGTATTGCGCCAAAACGATCTTTGCGAGCACGGCATCCCTGAAAGAAGAAGCATCACTCATAGAAGTGAGCCCGAGGGAGAATAGAAAATGTTTTTGTATGCTCATTATTATTATACAAAATTAAGGTTATATATTTAATATGCAAGCATAGTGTTGGTCGATTAAGTTGGATAGGTTAGATTAAGTTAGTAAGGCGACATTCATTGCCGTTGGCTTTAGCCAACGGATGATAGATAACAAGGAATAAAGGCTTCAGCCAAACTTTTTTAGGCTAAAGCCAGATTTGTCGAATTATTTATCCCGCCCCATAAATGGGACGGCAATGAAACTGAATGATCGATCATACAATCAACCACTTAACTTAATCAACACAATCTAACCCAATCAACTAAAAATAATTAGCTTTGAAAACCAATTAACCACTCTATGAAATTAGTATCCTACAGAACCGAAGACCGGGAGCACCTGGGAATTTTTGTGAACGGGCATATCTACAACTTAAACTCGTGCCACAAGTTGCTGCCCGATAATATGAACGATTTTTTATGGGGTGGCGATGAACTGATGGACCGGGCCAAAAAGGTAAATAATGATATTGCTTCGGGTAAACTGAAAGCTAAAGAGGAGTTGTTTTTTGAAATGCTGGCCCCTGTGCCGCACCCAACATCATGCAGAGATGGCTATGCTTTTCGTCAGCATGTGGCGGCGGCAAGGCGCAACCGCAAGGCAGAAATGATACCGCAATTTGATCAATATCCTATATTTTATTTCACCAATCATAATGCCATACAGGGCATCGGCGAAATAGAATGTATGCCGGATCATTTCCAAAAGCTTGATTTTGAACTGGAAGTATCTGTAGTACTCAATAAAAAAGGAAGAAATATAAAAGCATCAGAGGCTGACAGCTACATAGCCGGTTATATGATCATGAATGATATGAGCGCGCGCACCCTGCAAATGGAGGAGATGCTGCTCAATCTCGGCCCGGCAAAAGGGAAGGATTTTTCAACCGTAATAGGCCCCTGGCTGGTAACACCTGATGAGCTGGAAAAATATAAAGTAGCGCCAAAAGAAGGGCATACGGGTAATAATTACAAACTCGCCATGAAATGCCATGTAAACGGCAAGGAAGTATCAAGCGGTAACATGGCTGATATGGATTGGACCTTTGCCGAGATCATTGAGCGTTGCGCCTATGGCTGCGATGTGTTACCTGGCGATGTGATTGGCTCAGGTACTGTAGGTACCGGTTGTTTTCTTGAACTCAACGGTACAGGATTACTTAATGATCCCAATTATCAAGCCCAATGGCTGCAACCGGGTGATCTGGTGGAGATGGAAGTTACGGGATTGGGTATATTGAGCAATGTGATCGTAAAGGCAAAGAGTGATTTTTCGATACTGGATTTGAAGAAATAATAAGCCTGTTTGTCATTGCGAGGAACGAAGCAATCACAAAGGACGAGTAAACACCAATCATATTCGCGATTGCCACGCTGCGCTCGCAATGACATATTTATTAGTATGCTGAGCATCAAAACATCTGACCTTTCCATCCCCGAGCTGCACGCTTACCTGCAATACGCCATTGCACCGCGACCAATTTGCTTTGCATCTACAGTAGATAAGGATGGCAATGTGAACTTGAGCCCTTTCAGCTTTTTTAATTTGTTCAGCTCCAATCCGCCTGTTTGTGTGTTCTCGCCATCGCGCAGGGTGAGGGATAATACTACCAAGCACACGCTGGAAAATATACATGAAGTGCCTGAATGTGTGATCAATATTGTGAATTATGCCATGGTGCAGCAAACTTCCTTGGCCAGTGTGGAATATCCGAAAGGAATAAACGAATTTATCAAATCGGGCTTTACGCCGCTTGCGTCTGAATTAGTAAGACCGCCCCGCGTTGCCGAAGCGCCTGTGCAATTGGAGTGCGTGGTGAACGAGGTGAAACCATTAGGGAACGGCCCCGGTGCCGGTAACCTGATCATTGCCGAGATCAAGCTGATCCATATCAACGAAGCTATTTTAGATGCCGATGGCAAAATTGATCAGGAGAAAATAGATCTCGTAGCGCGCCTCGGCGGTGACTGGTATTGCCGGGTAACTAAAGATAACCTGTTTAAAGTAGCTAAACCTGTGCGCAGCATCGGTATCGGAGTGGATGCCCTGCCTTATGCTATCCGCAATTCAAAAGTATTGACTGGAAACAACCTCGGCCAATTGGGCAATGTAGAAGTATTACCAACCGATGAAGAAACCGAACACTACGCCCAATCACCAGAACTCAAAGATCTGCTGGATGCCACCATCGGTGACAGCCAAACACGGGAACTGCAATTGCACCTGAAAGCTAAACAATTATTGGATGATGGCAAGGTAGAGGAGGCGTGGAAGGTGTTGTTGATTTCGTAGAGACATAAAAAGCAATGTCATTTCGAACGAGGTACGAGGAGAAATCTTGTACAAGCGAAAAGCGGGCTATGTATGTTGGCGACCTGCATATTGTTTAAGATTTCTCGCTACGCATCGAAATGACAGGATGGTGATGTATAGAGAGACACGATACATCGCTCTGTGCCTCTTTGTGAAATCCTCCGTGCCCTTTGTGGTTAAATTTTTACCACAGAGATCACAAAGAAAAGGCACGAAGCTCACAGAGGATATTATTAAAAAAATAAATCCGACATCTGAAATCCGACTTCCGAAATCACTATATCCCCAACACTTGCTTCAATTTCACATACCCGGTTTTGCTTACCGGTATCTTTGCACCTGATTTAAGGATGGCCAGGTGGGCGTCCTTTTCGTATGGGTCTATACGGGTGATATCCTGTATTTTGATGATGTAGGAGCGGTGCACACGTACAAACTGGGTTGGATCGAGCATCTGCTCAAAAAAGCTCATGGTTTTATTTTTCAGGAACGAGCCCTCTTTGGTGTGCACACTTACGTAGTCGTCGTCCGCCTCTAAATACTCCACATCCACTACCGGGATGATCTTTACTTTGGTGCCTGTTTTCACCACAATGCGCTCATGCTGGGCAGGTGATTGCGAAGCGGTATCCAGCAGCGTTTCAGTTTGTTTTTTAGCCTGAGCGGGGGTTTGAGACAGGAATTTTTCAACCGCTTTATTAAAACGGTCCTTACTGAAGGGTTTCATCAGGTAATCAACAGCGTGGGTTTCAAAAGCTTTGATGGCATACTCGTCAAAAGCGGTGGTGAATATCACCGACGGAGGTTGCTCCACCAGTTCCAGCATCTCGAAGCCGTTTATTTTTGGCATTTGTACATCAAGGAATATCAAGTCGGGCTGGTGCTGCTGAATGGCTTTAAGGCCCTCAAAACCATCATTACATTCCTGTAAAACTTCTATCTCATCTTTAAAACTCTGCAAATACTCCAATACAACCATCCGGGCTAAAGGCTCGTCATCAATTATAAGTGCATGCTTCATATTTGTGGAATTTTAATAATTGTTGTAAATATATTATCATTTGCATGAGTTTCAATCAAATCGTTGCGTGCAAAAAGTAAATTTAATCTGCGCTGCACACCACTCAGGCCAAAACCGGTGCCTTTGCGTGGCCTGGCAGTTTTTGGGTCGTAGGGGTTTTGCACCATAAGTGTCAGGTAGTTATCATCCCATTCGGCCCTGATGCTTACGGTCACGCTTTCGGTAGTATCATATAACCCGAACTTGATCGCATTTTCAACTATCGGCTGCAATATCATCGGGGGTAAGGTACAATCCTGGCATTTTTTATCGCAACTGATCTCTGTCATTAACCGGTGCCCGAAACGTACTTTTTCAATATCGAGGTATAATTGCAGGTGAGCTAGTTCTTCGGTCAAAGTAACCTGTTGCTGGTCGTCCTTTTTTAACGTGCCACGAAGAAAGTCAGATAATTGGTGTATCATTTTCCGCGCTTCATCAGGTTTAAAGCCTATTAAAGCATTGATGGAGTTAAGGCTGTTGAACAGGAAATGTGGTTGCAATTGCTGGCGCAGGTTATATAATTCGGCATCTCGGGCTAATTTTTCGGCTTCGGCTTTGCGCTTTTCATTTTCTTTCTGATCCTGCTGCGAATACCAGATCATGCTGATCATGGCCATCCAGCCGATAGCTAAAAACTCGGTGAAGAAACGGATAGTTAACGATTGGATAACGAAATTGCTGTAAACCTGGTTGGTATTTACATAAGGCAGTATCCACCGGCAGCCTAATGTACAGGCACCCGCCAAGGCAACGCACCAGATAAAAATATTGATATAACTACCCTTACCGGGTTGAAAATAGCGGAGGTTATTATTGATGAGCCAGCAAGCCGCGCCAAGCAATACAGAGTTGATAACACCATCAGACAAGGCGATGATCCACGAAAACCCGAAACCATGCACCAGGTAAGTTAACAGTGCTGCCCATACCAGGCCGCCTGTTAAAAATGCGATGCGCAATTTTGAAAATGTTAATTGTGGATTAGCCAAAATTGATATTGGTTTGATTTTATTAATTTTTAACGCCTATGAGTGCTGATTTATGATGTGTCCAGTGATTAATAGCTGCGTATATCAACTCCGGCGAAGATAGAAACCCCTTTCAGTACCAATACTTTATCATTGGTAGCGCTTGCGGTGCTGCGTAATCTTTTATCGTCCACACTGGCAAATACAGCGGCCATATCTGAGACCACCTGCCAGTTGGATGGAACAACGATTTTAGTACCACCGAATATCTGGGTAATGTCGATGACTACGCGACCGTTGATATCGGCCTGGGTAAAATCAAGCTCGGCGCCGCCGAAAATATTTACGATATCGCCACCCTTAAAGTCTTTGGAAAGGATGGTTTTTTTAATCCCCCCGAATACGGATACAGCATCCAGAAAATCATCGCCTAAAGACTGCGGTGCACTGAAGGGGCCGCTTGGGGGAACTGTTGATGATGGATTAGCTGCATTAGGATCGGGCGGGGTTTGAGCTGTATTAGGATTGCGCCAATCCCATTTATTGTCCCATTTCTTTTCCCAGTCTTTTTTATCCCAGCGATGGTTACGCCTTACGATCATCCATAAACCAAATACGATGATCACTACCGGCCAGGTAATACGTTCTACATTATAACCAGGCAGGGCATCGTTCAATAAGAAAACCGTGCCCACCAGCACCATGATCAACCAGCCCGAATTTCTGAAATTATGTTTCGCACCACTGTATAACCCTATTGCTATCAATATCATTGGCCACCTGAACAGCCAGAAAGGGAAAATAAAAACATCTAACTGGTGTACTAACAGCACTGCTCCAACTACCAGTAATATTACCCCGGCAAGTGCCTTATTGTTACGGGGTTTGTTTTGAGGCTCTATATCGTTAATCATGACGTTATCTTCTATATTATATTCTTATCCAAAACTAAGGTAATACTAAAGGCGAACCTATCAAATATTGGCGATATAATTAAACAAGTCGGTAAGTATGGATAAATTGTCGGTGAAAAATTAGGTTGCTGAATTATAATGCGTAGTAAAGACTTAAAAAGCATTGATTAAAATATTTATATTAGCTTCTTGTTAAACCTAATGATTTCTAAAGCCTATCACTTTTTCTTATTTGTCTTATTCCCAATAATAATGGGTGGGCTAATATATGTTCTATTTCGAAGTGATAAATTATTAATGTTTCGGTGGTTTAAAATAATTGGAATAAACCAACTTGTGATATTTTTAAGAAATACTGCTTTTATAAAAGCCACAATAGTTCCAAACTGGATTAAATATTCTTTGCCAGATGGATTGTGGGTTTTTTCATATGTTTCTTTAATGATTTTAATTTGGGGATGTGAAATTTCAAAAACTACTGCTTTTTGGATTTTTATTATACCAGCTATTGCTATACTGTCTGAGTTTGGGCAGCTTTTTAAGATTGTCCCTGGCACATTTGATTTCAATGATATAGCAGTATATTTATTTTCAACTTTATCACCGATTATTTTATTTAAGTATATATTTATCAAACCTAAACCCGCACTTTATGACAAGGTATAAAACAGCTCTTTCAATTATAGCTATTGTGTTTTTTTTATTTATTGCTTTTGGTAGTGGAGATGATAAAAAATCGAACGGTTCTTCCTCTAACTCTGATAATGCCTCTGCCGACTCTACACAAAATTCTTCAGAGGGAAAAATCGAACAAAAAAAGATTGGAGATGAAATCAGTGTTGATAATTTTAATTATAGAGTAAATTGGATCAAATATAAAAAGACCGTAGGAGGAGAATATTCCAGTCAAACGGCAGATGGGATATATTTAATTATAGATCTATCGTTAGTGAATGTGGATAAAGAAGAGCATACATTAGACAACTCCTTATTTAAACTTACAGATGAAAGCGGGAAAGAATATGAAAGTTCAAGCGACGGCACTACTGCACTTGAGATGGGAGGAAGTAAAACGCTTTTTCTCAAGCAATGTAACCCTAATATTCAGAAAGAAGGTCTTTTATGTTTTGAGGTACCCGAAAAAGGGACCTATGATTTACATCTGAGTGGAGGCTTTTGGAGTGGTACAACTGCCGTAGTTAAGTTAACCAAATAGATAAAATCATAAGTCCGCTTGATATTATAGAAGGATTATCGAAGGTCATTACACAAAAAAAGGGAGATATTAATATTCCCCTTTTTATACTAAAAATACACTTATTATGAACTATAGATATATCAGCTTTTGTTGTTCCAACCTTTTTGTTCAGGATAAAAATTGTGCTTCATCACCATGTATATGCCCAGCACGATGATCATTACGGGCCATATCAAATTGCCGGTGACCAGGCCTGCACTTTCCAGCATAAACGCGAAGCCGGCAAGCACGAAAATAAGCCATGATTTGTTTTTGAAATTATGTTTAGCGCCGGTGTAAATACCGAAGGCTATAACCAACATGGGCCAGCTAAAAAGCCAGTGGGGGATAAAGACCAGATCAAGCTGATCAATAAGCAGGATACCGCCAATTACTAATATGATCACTCCAGCTATTGTTCTGCCTTTATGCGGAGCTTTTGGGTTTTCTATGATCGTTTCCATTGTTTTGAATTTTAAATCTTACCCAAAAGTATAGCGATCAATTAGATACGGCAATCACAAATTGGCGGTTGGCAGTATGTAGTCGGCTAATATTGATAAACTGTCGGTGAATAAATCCATCAACATCCCTAATCTGTCGGCTCTAAGCTTCTCACAGATTACAATCTCACCCATTTTATCACTTCATCAAACAAACAATCCACCTTATAAATTGCTATTCAATAGCCCACTGCTCCAACCCGGTGTTCAACATGAAAAAGCTAATTGTATTTGACCTTGATGGCACGCTTGCTGAAAGTAAAGCTGCGCTTGATGTGGAAATGGCTAAACTGCTCACCCGTTTGCTGGAGGTAGCAAAGGTGGCAATTATTTCTGGCGGCGATTGGCCCCAATTTGAGAAACAGGTACTATCTAAACTTCCAAAAACACAGGTGTTAAAGCATTTGTCTATCCTTCCTACCTGCGGCACCAAGTATTATCATTATAAAGCAGGTTGGAAAAAATTGTATGCGGAAGATTTTACTACTGACGAAAAAAAGAAGATCATAAAAAACTTGAACGAGGCCGTTGAGAAAACTGGTGTTAAAGCGGGAAAGATTTGGGGTGAGCAAATTGAGGACAGGGGAAGCCAGGTTACCTATTCGGGCTTGGGCCAGCAGGCGCCGCTTGATGCCAAGAAAAAGTGGGACCCTGACTTCAAAAAGCGGAAAAAAATAAAAGCCATACTGGATAAAACACTGCCGGAGTTTTCCGTTCAGATGGGTGGGGCTACTTCTATTGATATTACCAAGCCTGGTATTGATAAGGCGTATGGTATTCATAAGCTGCATAAAACGCTAAAGATCAAAATCTCAGAAATGATCTTTATAGGCGATGCGCTTTTTGATGGCGGTAACGATCACCCGGCCAAAACAACCGGGGTGGATTGTATCCAGGTGCGCGACCCGGATGAAACTAAAAGGGTTGTGGAGGGCATTATCTTTTGCCTGACCTGATCATTTATCAAATTTAACTTCACACATAAAATTGATAAACATATTATTCTATAAAAAAATCAACGTTCTTAAAACCATTCTAATCAATTTCAGTTAAGCTTTTATGGACACTAACAGGTTATCACAGACACTTGCGAAAGCACTGAATCAGCAAATGACGAATGAGGCTCATAATGCACAGATATACCTGGCTTATGCTTCATGGGCCAGCAATGGCGGGTATGATGGTATTGCTAACTTCCTCTTCAGGCATGCCAATGAAGAGCGCAACCACATGATGAAAATATTGGAATACATTTTAAAAAGAGGTGCCAAAGTAGTGGTGAGTGCCATACCAGCCCCCGGGCCAGATCCGGTAAGCATAAACGACTGCTTCGAAAAAGTTTTTAAGTCGGAAGTGGAAAATACAACTTCGATCTATGATATCGTAAACATGAGCATGGCCGAAAAGGATTGGGCAACCTGGAACTTTATGCAATGGTTTGTTAAAGAACAAACTGAAGAAGAAACATTGGCTATGGATCTGCTATCGAAAATAAAAGTTGCCGGTGGCGCGAATGCCAAAAATGATGCACTTTTTGTACTGGATAGCGAACTTGGGAAAACCCCTGATGATGCAAAACTGGCACAGGATGCAACTGCGGCCAATCCATAATCACATCAATATTTCAAAATAAAGAAACCGGTTTTGCGCTTTTACTTCATGGCTGGTTTGTATTCGAGCAGGTAAAAATAGGCTCCGGGTTAAAATGATTTTTGGGGGTTATTCACATTTCTTTTTATCGGCATTTTTTCCTAATATTATATGTTGATAATTAATTGTAAGTTAACCTAAAAATCACAGCCATGCCTAATCACCTTTCAACGCTGGGGATCATTCATACCGCCATCAGTGTACTCGCGCTTATTATCGCCATATTTGCTTTGCTTCGCTACGGAAAGATCGATCCGGCAACCGGCTACGGAAGGCTATATATTCTATTAACCGTGATCACCTGTATTACCGGGTTCCCAATTATGAAAACAGGGCATTTTACACCCGGTCATTATCTTGCCATAATCATTTTAATATTATTGCCGCTGGGGATATATGTACATTCGCTTCGTATATTCGGGAAATTAGCTGATTATATCCAGGTTATTTTCCTGTCAACAACGATATTTCTTTCATGTGTACCTGCAATTGTTGAAACATTTACAAGGTTGCCCATAAGCCACCCACTGGCTGAGGATGCAAATGCACCCATTATACAAAAGGGATTGGGTGCTTTGGTGCTTTTGTATTTTGTAGGTGTAATATACCAGCTGGTGAAATTAAAAGCACAAAAAAGATCAGCCAGGAAAACAGAATTCAACCATTAAATTTTCCAGGTACTACAGCGTTCCCTTAGGTGTGATTTTCAGCCATTATGCTACAACTGCGGCGCATTTGCAGCAATAAACGATTGCCATTTTATTTCGATCAAATAACTTATCCGATATTCAATAATTGTTGTATATTTGATAGTCTTTTTTACCCCCACTACCCGGTTTTTATACCAATAATCTTGATTTTTCAAACCAAAGTAATTTTCACAACGAAAGCCGACATGTCACCGTTATTGGTGCCCTGGCTGCTTGTCAAAAAAATAAATCCCTCAATTAATGACTAAAAAAGCAATTCATAATCCCGTTAATTTTTCAAACCAAGCAAGAAAAGCAGGACATGGATAGAAAAAAATTGGACGAGTTAATCGTTGCGAAAAAGGAGCTTGCTTTTCAAAATTCAGAAAAAGGAAAAAGGGCTGCAGAGCTAATTATCGCTAACAAAGAACTTGCTTTTCAAAATTCAGAAAAAAAAGATCGTGCGGCCGAATTAGTGATCGCTAACAAAGAGCTTGCATTTCAAAACGAAGAGAAAGAAAACCGCGCAGCTGAACTGGTCATCGCTAATAAGGAACTTGCTTTTCAAAAAGCGGGGAAAAAGAACCGGGCCGCTGAATTAGTCATCGCCAACAAAGAACTTGCTTTTCAAAGCAAAGAGAAAAAGAACCGGGCGTCAGAATTAGTTATTGCTAATAAAGAGTTGCTTTTTCAAAACGAAGAGAAAGAAAACCGTGCAGCTGAATTAGTGATCGCTAACAAAGAGCTTGTTTTTCAAAACGACGAAAAAGAAAATCGCGCAGCTGAATTGGCGATCGCCAATAAAGAGCTTGCTTTTCAAAACGCTGAGAAGGAAAACCGCGCAGCTGAATTAGTGATCGCTAACAAAGAACTTGTCTTTCAAAACGAAGAGAAAGAAAAACGTGCGGCTGAATTAGTAATTGCTAATAAAGAGCTTGCCTTTCAAAACGAAGAGAAAGAAAAACGCGCGGCTGAATTAATAATTGCCAATAAAGAACTCGCCTTTCAAAACAAAGAGAAAGAAAAACGGGCTGAAGAATTGATCATTGCTAACAGGGAGCTTAAGCACGCGGAAGATGATATCCGCAAACTTAATGATGAGTTAGAGCAAAAAGTAATTGAACGCACTGCACAGTTGGAATTTGCCAACAAAGAACTGGAATCATTTTCATATTCCATATCGCACGATTTGCGGGCCCCTATCAGGGCCATTAATGGATATACAAGGATCTTGATGGAAGATTATGCAGAGAAATTTGATCCCGATGGAACAAAAGTTCTTTTTTCAATCATACATAATTCAAGAAAAATGGGGCAGCTGATCGATGACCTGCTTGCATTTTCAAAACTGGGAAGAAAACAGGTAACAGTTTCGGAAATAAATATGAATGATCTTGTTAACCTGGTAGTAGAGGAATTATTATTTGAGGATGACGAGAACATACCGGAGTTTAAGATGGAAGAGCTTCCGCCTGCAAAAGGCGATCAGTCGCTCATTAAACAGGTTTGGATCAATCTAATTTCTAATGCTATCAAATATTCTAAGTATAAATCTAAAACAAATATCGATATCGGCGCTTATGAAAAGGACAACCTGGTTGTTTATTATGTAAAAGATGAAGGTGCAGGATTTGATATGCAATACTATGATAAACTTTTTGGGGTTTTTCAGCGGTTACATTCGCAGGAAGAATTTGAAGGTACCGGCATTGGGCTGGCCATCGTCCAAAAAATAATATACCGGCATAACGGAACAGTTTGGGCGGAATCAGAACTTAACAAAGGCTCCTGTTTCTATTTCAGCTTACCCGCCATTAATCATTAAGTCGAAAAAACATGAGCTACAATAACGTTGAAATTTTATTTGCTGAAGATAGTGCAGACGATGCTATACTTACCATTCGCGCGCTTACAAAAAGCGGGTTTACTAACAAGCTCCTCCATGTTAAAGACGGAGCAGAGGCACTTGATTTTATTTACGGCAAAGGGATTTATGCTTCGCGGAATATCAATGAAAATCCTAAGCTGATATTACTTGACCTTAAGATGCCAAAAGTATCGGGAATACAAGTGCTGGAAAAGGTAAAGTCAGATCCAAAGCTAAAAGCCATTCCCGTAGTAATACTTACTTCATCGAAAGAAGACCCGGATGTAGAGGCATGCTATGCCCTGGGCGCAAATAGCTATATCGTAAAACCTGTTGACAGCGATAATTTTTTCCATGCTATAAAAGAGATCGGGCTATATTGGATGATACTGAGTCAGCCTCCGCATTAACATATAATGATCTACCGCATAGATACAAATATTGACAAATAATGGTGCCCAATCTTAAAATACTTATTCTTGAAGACAATCAAAGTGACGCTGATCTGCTTCATCGCGAGTTAAGGAAATCAGGATTGAGTTTCACTTCCGAAATTGTACAAACCAGGGAGGGATTTGAAAACGCGCTCCAAAACTTTCATCCGGATATCATATTATCTGACTATTCACTTCCCTCGTTTGATGGGGTTACAGCTTTTCGCATTAAACAAAACAGATTCCCTAACATTCCTTTTATTATAGTTTCAGGTATCATCGGCGAAGAAAATGCTGTTGAGCTTATTAAGATCGGGGTTACCGATTACGCGCCAAAAGATAAATTACTTACACTCCCCCATAAAATCAAAAGAGCGTTAAAGGATACAAAAGAAAGACAGGAAAAAATATTCATTGATGAGAAGTTAAAAATACAAACTGCAGAGCTGATCATTGCTAATAAAGAACTTGTTTTTCAAAATGGAGAAAAGGAGATCAGGGCTGCAGAATTAGTGATAGCTAATAAGGAACTTCTCTTCCAAAATGATGAAAAAGAAACCCGGGCCGAAGAACTGAGCGTTATATCCGGTGATCTGAAAATTCAGCAGGATGAATTAAGGATAGCAAATGATGAGCTTTATGAAAAAGCGCTCCTGCTTATTAAGCAGGAAGAGCAAGTACGAGTAATTAACCATGATTTGCTGCAACTAAACCTCGACCTGGAGGAACGGGTGATTAATCGTACAAAGGCTTTAGCAGAAAGCGAACACCGTTTTCGGAACATGATGGAAACCATCCCGCAAATAGCGTGGACAAACACATTTGAAGGTGAAGTAACCTTTTTCAACAAGCGATGGTATGATTATACCGGGCTTGATCACAAGCAAACTAAAACACAAGGCTGGGGGGCTGTGATTCATCCTGATGATCTGCAATATACTTTAGATCAATACAGGGCTATTCGTGAAACCAATGATGGTGGTGAATTTCAAGTGCGCGGTAAGCGCGCTGATGGCACTTACAGGTGGCATTTAAGCCGACTGATGCCAATTAAGAATGAAGAAGGTGAAGTGCAGCTTTGGGTGGGCACGGCCACTGATATACACGAACTTAGATTATTACAGCAACAAAAGGATGATTTTATCAGTATTGCCAGCCATGAGCTTAAAACCCCCGTCACAGCACTAAAAGCTTCCCTGCAGCTTTTAAACAAAATGAAGGATGATCCTTCTGCTAAAATGCTGCCTATCCTTATTACACAGGCTAATAAAAGCTTAGATAAAGTTACCGTACTGATTGAAGATCTGTTAAATGCGAGTAAGATAAATGAAGGGCGGCTTTACCTCAATCTGCGAACATTTAATCTGTCAAAGATGATTGATGAGTGCTGTACTGATATACGTATTGAAGCCTTATACACCATACTCATTGAAGGGGATATGGAACTTGAGATACATGCAGATGCTGAACGCATAAACCAGGTATTGATCAACTTTATTAATAATGCTATTAAATATGCCCCCCAATCTAAAGAGATCAGGATACATATTGAAAAAATAAACGACATGGCCAAAGTATCAGTAACTGATGAAGGCCCAGGCATTTCTGCTGATAAACTGGCCCATTTGTTTGATAGGTACTATCGGGTTGATACCAGCGGTATCCAATATTCAGGCTTGGGTATAGGGCTTTATATTTCTGCAGAGATCATCAAAAAGCATAATGGGCAAATAGGCGTAACCAGCGAATTGTGCAAAGGCAGTACCTTTTGGTTTACACTGCCTTTAGTGCAATAAGCCCAAAAATGCTCATTGAGCAAAATAACCAGAACATTTGATTACAATTGTGTTTGATGGTATTTATAGTGTAATTGTTTCAGCGTTTCTTCTGAAGCTGAATCGGAGGAAACACCGTACCCCGAAACCAGTATTCCTTTTAAACCAGACTTGGAAACGAGGGCATAGACGGTCGCTTCATCTGCCGGGTCGGAAGGGCCTTCATAACGGTACAGGTCAGCTATCATAAAGTCATCGGCTGCATATCCTTTGTCCGCAACCATCAATTTACCATCTGCCAGGTTAAAATCTAAGGTGTAGCCCTGCTTATGAAGTTGCTCAATAGCTTCGGATACGGTGGCATAATGAAATTTCTGTTTCATAGGAATTGCGGATTAACCGTGTATGTGAGAAAAAATAAAATTACCAAAATATTTTGAAGCAAATAGCTATAAATTTGTATTTAACTGTAGCGAAACGCATATCAAATACGTTATTAGTAGTATAAGTTGTACTTAAATACCCGTAATATGAAAAACTTTAAAAACATTTCAAAAAGATCGGCAGCAGGGCTCGGTGCGTTATGTTTGCTATCCTTATTATTCTCATCTTGCTTAAAAGACCACAATACGTATTATAATCCTCCAGCGGCATTAGTAACGTTTATCCAGGCATCGCCGGATCAACCGGCTTTAGACCTCTATTTCAATAGTAACAGGGTTAACTCATACCCGGTTTATTATAACACTGACATTGATTACTTTAGGGCTTATGCAGGCAAACGGACTATTAATTTGTATAACCAGGGAACTTTAACCACAGTCTTTTCAGATACAGCCACATTAGTTCAGAATGCGGTTTACTCTATGTTCCTGGCTAATAAAGTAAGCAACCCGGAGCTGGTTATACTGAAGGACACACTCAACAAGCCTGCATCCGGCATGGCAGGCGTACGCTTTATTAATCTGAGTCCTGATGCGCCTGCGGTATCCCTCGCTATCCAGGGCGGAAGCGTGCTGACTACCAATAAGCCATACAAAGGGTTCAGCTCGTTTATCCCGGTCGCAGGAAACACTACCTATACTTTTCAGATTTTGCAAGGCACTACCGTATTGGCAACGCTATCAGATGTAAACCTGAACAATGGCTTTCTTTACACTATTTGGTTCCATGGCCTTGTAGCCTCAACAAATGCTAACGATAAATTGGCCGCCGACATTGTCGCCAATGCCTATTTTAATTAATGTATTAATCATAACAACCAGATCTGCAAAAGCGAATGACAGTAATTGTTGTTCGCTTTTTTGTTGGGATTTGAGTAAATAGTTTATGGATATTAGACCAGTTCAATACCAGGAATAAATTGAAAATGTTTCTTGTTATGCGTGTAAAGAGGAAGATGATAATATAATGCTGTAGCAGCGATAAGGCTATCAGCTATACCTGGTCGGTGGCTTAAAGTAAGTGTTTTAAAAATATCAATAAAAATGTCAGTTATATCTTCATTAATTGGAAGTGGGGTATATTTACTCAGTTGCTGTTCTATTCTTTTTAAATCAACTTTATCTTTTGCTCCAACCATAAATTCTGCGACAGTAATGCTGCTTATATAAAAGACATTAGATTCAATGTGTTCAATTTCTTCTTTTACCGCAGGATTTCCTCTGTAAATCTCGATAAGAATATTGGTGTCAAAAATTACCATTTAGAAGGCCAAGCTTTAGCTCTTATTTCGTCAATAGAGGGGAAGTTAGGGGCAGTACCAAAACTTTCAAACAACTCATTTACTGAAATTTCTTTGCCGGGGGGCAAAGCGTGGCGGGTATCTTCAGCGGAATTACTTAATTCCACAACAATTACTTCAACCTTCTTGCCAAAAAAGTGTTCTGGCATTTCAATGCTGTGATTCTTTTTATCGGGAACTAAAACTTGTTTATAAACCATCTTGTTTAATTATACGCGCTATACAAATATACAAAACTCACAACTGTTTATCCAAATCTCAATGTAATACCTAATCAAACTTTCACCGTAAATAACTTTAACACCAATAAAATAATCCTAAATTTAGCACAGCCTTATTAAAGGCGGATTATTATAAACCCATCCAATTCTAAATTATGCAGGTAATATTTGGTATCATTTACCACTTTATCGGTGGTTTTGCTTCGGGCAGTTTTTACATTCCCTTTAAAAAGGTAAAAGGCTGGGCCTGGGAAAGTTTTTGGATAGTGGGCGGCATATTTTCATGGCTCATTGTGCCCCCGCTTGCAGCCTGGCTAACCATACCTCATTTTACAGACATCATAAGTGCCACTAATGGAAAAATACTATTGCTTACCTATTTTTTTGGTTTATTATGGGGCATCGGCGGTTTGACTTATGGTTTAGGCGTACGTTACCTGGGTGTGTCATTAGGCAGCACCATTATTTTGGGTTTGTGCGCGGTGTTTGGTTCCATTATACCATCTGTTTATTATAACTTTTTCCCGCAGGCAGGTAAAGATACTTTTAGCATGATGCTCCATAGTCACTGGGGACAAATGGTTTTATTGGGGATTATGATCTGTGTGATCGGCATCATTATTTGTGGCAGGGCGGGGACGCTTAAAGAAAAAGATTTGGTAAAAAGCCGCGCAATTGCCGAGGATAACAAGGATTACCGTTTCGGCCTGGGCATTTTTGTGGCCATTGTTTCGGGGGTGTTAAGCGCCTGTTTTAATTTTGGTATCGAGGCCGGAAAAGATATGGCCCATCATGCTAATGATATCTGGAAAGCGACGCATCCCGGCACGGGAAATTTTCTTTTCCGCAATAATGTTACTTATGTAGTGATCCTGTGGGGCGGATTAACCACTAACTTTGTTTGGTGCATGGTATTAAATGCCCGCAACAAAACGTTTGGCGATTATACCAATACACAAAAGCCATTGCTCAAAAACTACCTGTTTTCGGCACTGGCGGGGACAACGTGGTTTTTGCAGTTTTTCTTTTACGGCATGGGCGAAAGTAAATTGGGTAACGGTGCCAGTTCGTGGATACTGCACATGGCATTTATCATATTAATTGCCAATGTTTGGGGGCTTTTATTGCGGGAGTGGAAAGGCGTGAGCAGGAAAGCTATTTTTACGGTGATAATGGGTATTGTAACCATCATTATATCCGTTATTGTTGTGGGGTACGGAAACTCGATCAAATAAGAAAAAATAAATATGTCTGTCAATACCAAATCATTTAAGCATGTAAGCTATTTATGGGACGATGCTAAAGCCGCCGAACTGGCCGGTGATGAGGTCGCCTTATTGATATACCGCTCCAATCTATTGGGCGCCGATCTGCGCCTTACCAATTACGGCGGCGGCAATACCTCGTGCAAGGTGGTATCAAAAGACCCTTTAACCGGTCAGGATGCCGAAGTAATGTGGATCAAAGGCTCGGGCGGAGATATTGGCACGCTGAAAAAAAGCGGGTTAGCGGCTTTGTATACCGATCGATTAAGAAGTTTAAAAAACGTTTACCGTGGGCTTGAGCATGAGGATGAAATGGTGGAGCTATTTAACCACTGCATTTTCGACCTCAATTCAAAAGCGCCATCCATTGATACACCTCTGCATGGCTTTTTACCCTTTAAGCATATCGACCACCTGCACCCTGATGCAGCAATCGCCATCGCGGCAGCAAAAGATGGAAAAAAAATAACCGATGAGCTTTTTGGCGGAACGATTGGCTGGGTGGACTGGCAAAGGCCCGGTTTTGATCTGGGTCTTAAATTGAAGGAATGTTTAGATAACAATCCCGGCATCCGCGGCATTATGTTAGGTTCTCATGGCCTGTTTACCTGGGGAGATACGGCTTACGAAAGCTATATCAATACCCTGGAAGTAATAGAGAAATGCGCTGAATATCTCGAACAAAATTATGGCAAAAAAGGTCCTGTTTTTGGCGGTCAGAAATTACAGAGTTTAGCTGAGGCTGATCGTAAAAAACAGGCAGTAGCTTTAGCACCGGTACTACGTGGGTTCTGTTCATCCCAAACAAAAATGATCGGTCATTTTACAGACGATGCAAGGGTGTTGGAGTATATCAACTCAAACGACTTAGATAGATTAGCCCCAATGGGCACCAGCTGCCCTGATCATTTTCTAAGGACGAAGATCAGTCCGCTGGTATTGAGTTTGGATGCAGGTGACGGCCTTTCGGACGTATCAGCATTAAAAGAAAAACTAACCCCTGCATTTGAGGCTTACCGCAAAATGTATGAGGATTATTACAACACCTGCAAGCACCCAAACAGCCCTGGTATACGCGATGCTAACCCGGTGGTTATTTTATATCCGGGTGTGGGGATGTTTACATTTGCCAAGGACAAGCAAACTGCACGTGTAGCAGCTGAGTTCTATATCAACGCCATCAATGTGATGAAGGGCGCTGAAGCTATTTCTGAATACACCTCGCTGCCGCGGCAAGAAGCTTTTGATATTGAATATTGGCTGCTGGAGGAAGCCAAATTGCAGCGTATGCCGAAGCCAAAGGCCTTATCAGGTCGCATCGCACTCATCACCGGCAGTGCGGGTGGCATAGGTAAAGCCATCGCCAAAAAATTTGTAGAAGAAGGCGCTGTAGTTGTTCTGAATGACATGAATGAAGATCGTTTACAAGGCGCAAGTGAAGAATTTAAAAAACTATTTGGTAAGGACGCTTACACTACCGCACAATTAGATGTAACTAAATCCGATCAAATAAAAGAAGCATTGGCCACGGCTATTTTAGCTTTTGGCGGGGTCGATATAGTAGTAAATAACGCGGGCTTATCTATTTCAAAATCCATCAGTGATCATACCGAAAAGGATTGGGATTTGTTATATGATGTATTGGTGAAAGGTCAGTTCATGGTAACACAGGCAGCGGTTGAAATAATGAAAAAGCAGGATATAGGTGGTGACATCATTAACATCGTGAGCAAAAACGCATTGGTAAGCGGCCCGAATAATGCAAGTTATGGCAGCGCTAAAGCCGCTCAATTACATCTAAGCAGGCTGAACGCTGCTGAATTAGGCGGTGACAAAATACGGGTGAACGTGGTTAACCCGGACGCGGTGATCAGCGACAGCAATATTTGGGCAGGCGGTTGGGCCGAAGGTAGGGCTAAAGCTTATGGCATCACGGTTGAAGAATTGCCTGCTTATTACGCTAAACGCACGCTGCTGAACGAGATGATCTTGCCTGCTGATATTGCCAATGCCTGTTTCGCATTTGTGGGTGGGTTGCTGAATAAATCAACCGGCAATGTGCTGAATGTGGATGGGGGAGTGGCTACCGCGTTTGTGAGATAGGCTACTATTCAAATTGCAATTCCCACTTGTCTTCTCCGCCATCTACGATACGAAAGATTTTCTTTTCTACCGTTTTATCGCTGTTCGACGAATTGATGCGAACTATCTCGTGATCATGAAATTCTTCGCTTTTTTTAGGCACCACTATAGCGGTTATAGAATGCGGATCGCCTGGGATTGTTAATGTTTTCATATCATCATTTTTTATGAAAGCTTAACAAATAAGCGTGAAATAAGTTTCTACCCTTGTTTCACAGGATATATCTCACGGACATCTTTGGAAGGCTAATCCAAATCAAGGTTAAACCTTCTTTTCAATTCAGCTAATTGCGGGTTTTTGGTGGCCATGTGCTGGTATTTTTCAGAGGTGGTATAAGGCCTTTTTGATGCTTTTATTTCGTCGACACGGGTTTGCACATCGATATCGAAATTTCTGAGGCTGGTGCGCAAAAAATTTAACAGCTTTGGTTTCTCATCCCGGAATGTGTTTTCCTGCGACTTATTTCCCACAACAACTTCAAACTTATAGGGTTCCAGCATAACCGGGGCGTTGTCTATAAAAATGGTGAACAGGCTCATGTTACGTTCGGCCTTTATTTTGGCGGCGTAATCGCTCCAGTGTTTCAGGAAGCTATCTATCGTGAAATCCTCTTTGGCATCCCCTTTAATATAAGGGTCTTCCTCTTCGGCTATAGCAGCGGCGGAGGTATTGTTGAGGTCCTTTAACGATGGTATTTTAACCGATGTAGAAGCCGAATGTAAATTAGGGGTAAATGCTTTTTGTTTTTCGGCTACGAGTGCTTCGTCCCCGTTTTTTGCAGGCTCCATCTCCGGTGCCTGTGGCTTTGTTTTATTATAAACTGTAGGCTGTTCGCTTAAAATAGATATTTCCTCAACCGGCTTACTTTCTACAGGCTTGTTTACTGCTGGGGTATCAGGTTTTTTTTTTATTTGTCCGGCCTGGCCAGACATTTCAGCGGCGGGCGCTGTGAGCATATTAAACGCCGAGGGCAGATGGCACATTTTAAGTAAAGCCAGTTCTACCTGTAGTCTTTGATTTTTACTTAGCTTATAACCGATGTCGCACTGGTTAGCAATATTCATGGCCGATAGCAGGAATGATACCGATGACGCTTGCGATTGCTGTAAATATTTTGTTTTAATGCCCTCGCTAACTTCGAGCAACTTTAAAGTAGTGGTGTCTTTACTCACCAAAAGGTTACGGAAATGCTCAGACAAGCCGGATATAAAATGAGAGCCATCAAAGCCTTTGGCTAATATTTCGTCAAAAAGCAGTAAAGTTCCGGCAGTATCTTCTTTCAGTAAGCTATCGATGATACTAAAGTAATAATCATAGTCCAGGATGTTCAGGTTGTCAATTACCGTGCGGTAAGTAACATTCCCGTCAGAAAAACTGACGATCTGATCGAACATGGATAAGGCATCACGCAAACCCCCGTCGGCTTTTTGGGCGATGATATGCAAACCGTCGGGTTCATAACCAATATGTTCCTTTTCTGCAATACTTGCCAAATGACTGGCCATATCATCCACCCTTATCCGGTTGAAATCGAATATCTGGCAGCGGGATAATATGGTAGGCAGTATTTTATGCTTTTCAGTCGTAGCTAATATAAATATGGCGTAATGCGGTGGCTCTTCCAGCGTCTTTAAAAAAGCGTTAAAAGCCGCCTGCGAAAGCATGTGCACCTCATCAATAATATAGATCTTATATTTCCCGGCTTGCGGTGGTATGCGCACCTGCTCTATCAGGCTGCGGATATCATCAACCGAATTATTGGAAGCCGCATCCAGTTCGTGGATATTAAATGAATTACCATTCTGGAAAGAAACACACGGGCCGCAAACGCCGCAAGCCTCGCCATTGGGTTGTAAATTTTCGCAGTTGATAGTTTTAGCCAGGATACGGGCACAAGTAGTTTTGCCCACGCCACGCGGACCGCAGAATAAAAATGCCTGCGCCAGCTGATTATTTTTAATAGCGTTTTTAAGCGTATTAGTGATATGTTGCTGACCTACAACACTTTCAAAAGTAGTTGGGCGGTACTTGCGTGCCGAAACAATAAAATTCTCCACAGGCACTAAGTTAGCAAGAATATGCTTTAGGTGAAAGACTCAATAAATGATTGTTGATAATATCCTGTAGCTCATTCATCGTCCTCTTCATCATCCTCTTCCGGGAAATGATCATCGTCGTCAATGGCGGGTTCTCCCATGTCTTCATCCACCTGTATCTCGTGCAGATCGTCGAGGTCGGCTATCCTGTCATCAAAATCCTCATCATCTTCATCGTCCCAATCGCCCTCCACAGGTGCATCATCGTCGGGATTCCATGAGGTTGCTGTACTAAGTACTAATACCTCATCATCGAAATTTGTGATATTATTATTGTTAAACAGCATAGTGGAATGTTTTTAGTATGAAGTTTGATACTGGATACGTTATCTAAATTACAAATTTTTATTCAACAGTTAACTCTATAATTTCTTTAACCTTATAATAGCCTTTAGCCTGGGGCAAATAAATTTCAATTTCCCGGTATTTTATGCTGATTTTTTTACCTGTAAAATTTGTGCCGCCGTTGATAAATTTTTCTGAACCGGGAAACTGCCGCAGCCATAGTAAAGATGTTTCTTTATGTTCGTCATCACTAATAATCAAATAGTTAAAGCCTTTGGTTTCAATTCGCTTAAAATTCCCATAAACCGTTTTTAATGACTCACCATCATTACTTTCCTTCTGTCCCATTATAACAGCAAGTTGGCTAAATCCCTTACAATTCTGCTTCATTAAATTCATTGCAAGGTCAACCCCTACTTTTAGCATAGCATCATGATCGCCAATATCTACCTTTCGTTCATCAGCTAATGCGATTAAAATATCAGCGTGCTGTCCTACACAATTGGTATAGGCATTTAAGGCATCTTGTTTCGTTTTAATTTTTGACATATCCAATTTAACCACACAGCTACAAAGACTATCTGCCATTTTTTGTTCTGTTGGACCAGGAACGTGCGCAGTTTGTGAAAATGAATTTTGAGCAAAAAGAAAATAAGCGGCAAGCAGAAATAAAATTCTTCTCATGATAAGGTTTCTAAATATGGCTGCAAAATGCTATAAATTATTCAATTTTCTGATAACGTTAAATTACAATTTATATCCTCTTGAAAAAATGAAAAATTCTTAATACATTTGCAGCCCCGTAATAGCGGGTAATTAATTAAAAATCAAGTATAATAATGCAACAGTACGAAACCGTGATCGTTCTAACCCCGTTGCTGTCAGAAGAAACTGCTAAAGAGGCCGTGGCCAAATACAGCAAGATCTTAACTGATGGCGGAGCCGAAATTGTCCAGGAGGATAATTGGGGTTTGAAGAAATTAGCGTACCCTATTCAAAAGAAAACTACAGGGTACTATCACTTAACTGAATACAGGGCTCCGGGTGATTTAATTAACAAATTGGAGGTCGAATTCAGACGTGATGAACGCGTGCTTCGTTTCCTGACCATTGCACTGGACAAACATGCCATTGCTTACAATGAGAAAAAACGTAGTGGTGCCTTCAACCAGAAGAAACCCGTTAAAGCAGAGGAGGCAGCAAAATAATGGCTAACGATCAGATCCAATACGTTACCGCTCCCAAGGTGGACGATAACCGTAAAAAATACTGCCGTTTCAAAAAGAACGGTATCAAGTACATCGATTACAAAGACGCTAACTTTTTATTAAAGTTCATAAACGATCAGGGTAAAGTATTACCACGCCGTTTAACCGGTACTTCATTAAAATTCCAGCGTAAGGTAGCGCAGGCTGTTAAGCGTGCCCGCCATATCGGTTTATTACCTTATGTAACAGATTCTTTAAAATAATCAGGAGGTTTAAACAATGGAAGTTATTTTAAAACAAGACGTAAAGAACCTCGGTGAGAAAGACGATATCGTTAAGGTAAAACCAGGTTATGGCCGTAATTTTCTGATCCCTAAGGGATTTGCTCAATTGGCTACTGAATCTGCCCGCAAAGTTTTGGCTGAAAATCTGAAACAGGCACAATTCAAACAAGAAAAGATCCGTAAAGACGCTGATGCAATTGCAGCTAAACTGGAAGGCGTTAAGCTAACCATTGGTGCAAAAGCCGGCGAAAGCGGTAAAATATTTGGCGCAATCAACACTATTCAAATTGCTGACGCTTTGAAAAAAGAAGGCTTTGAAGTTGACCGTCGCCGTATCACTTTTGATGCTGAACCAAAATTTGTTGGTGAATACATCGCAAACTTAAACCTGCACAAAGAAGTGAAGGTGAAAGTTCCGTTTGAAGTGGTAGCGGAGTAACGAATATCGGATTTCGGATTTTCGATTTCGTATTTAGAAATAAAAGGTGTTTAGTGAAAGCTAAGCACCTTTTTTATTTAACCCAAATTGTCATTTCGAACGAAGAGGGAAATCTTATACGACATACCAGACGGACATGCATGATGTTTAAGATTTCTCGCATACGCTCGAAATGACATCGTTAATAATAACCCATAAATAAATCCGAAATCGAAATTCCGAAATCCGAAATAAATAGGATATTTTCGTTGCATGAACATGAGAGGTCTCCCTAAGTTGATTTGGCGAATTGTAAAGCTTTTCCTTATACTTTTCTTCGGCATCAGCATTTTATGGGTGATACTGTACCGCTTTGTGAACCCTCCTGTTACCTGGCTGATGGTCACCCGGGGATTTGAACGCAGATCAGATGGCAAAGACTGGAAAATTGATAAACAATGGATAGACTTTGATGATATAGCCGACCCCATGAAACGTGCCGCTGTTGCTGCCGAGGACCAGAAGTTTTTGGATCATTTTGGTTTCGATTTTAAAGCGATGGAGCGCGCCATTGATAAAAACTCGCACAGCCACAAACTAATAGGTGGCAGCACTATATCCCAGCAAACTGCTAAAAATGTATTCCTGTGGCCGGGTCGCTCTTACGTACGCAAAGGTTTTGAGGCTTATTTTACCTTACTCATTGAAACCTTCTGGAGCAAAAAACGCATCATGGAAGTTTACCTCAACGAAATTGAAATGGGTGATGGCATTTATGGTGTGGAAGCTGCCTCGCAAGCTTATTTTCGTAAATCAGCATCCAACCTAAGCACTTACCAGGCAGCTGCCATTGCCTCTATCTGGCCCGATCCGTTGAAATGGTCGCCCGTTAATCCAAGCGACTATGTGAGGCACCGGCAATATTTGATCAGGAAAAATATGCGAAGATTAGGGCCGCTGGATTTTTAGCCCCTATCCCCTAAAGGGGAATTTTTAAAAGCTTATCGCTCCCCTTTAGGGGTTGGGGGCTTTACTTATACTTCCAATTCCTTGTCTTCCCCTCGGCTATCCATTCCAAGGCCTGTTGCATACGCTTTTCGCGTGTTACATCAGTTTTAGCATCGGCAAACCACTCCAGGTATTCCCGTTTGCCGCTTGGACTGAATCTTTCGTATTGTTCCCTTACTATCGGGCTGCTATTTAGTGCACTTTCAAATTCGGCGGGCATGGTTATCTCAGGTTTTGGAGCGGCAGGCTTCTTCTCAACCTTTACCCCTTTTTCGTTGATCGCGATGGCCTGATGGATAAAATCGATCAGGACATCTTCAGGTGGAAGGTCGTTTATACTCAGGATCGGTCCGAAGCTGCCTGCGGATGATTCTTCACCATCACATTTCAGGAAGCCTTTAGGGTCTTGCAGCATTTTTTCTCTCCAGAAACCAAAAGCGCAATGGCGCTTAAAAGCGGCCATCTGGCAAACAGGGCCTTTATAATCAAAAAACGGGAAGCCCCATTTTATAATTTCGGTAAGTTCTGGCGCTGCGCGATGAACAAACTCCCTGATGTGTACAAGGATAGGCTTGGCATAGTCGGGTGATTTAGCGATGTACGCATCCACCCTTTCATTGTATTGTCCCATATAATGCTGAATTTGGAAGACAATATAATAACACTTATTAAGTTTTTAAAACTTCATAAGCCTGTCGGGACTAAACCGTTTTACCCAGCAGTCCATCCAGCGCCGGGTTATGCCTTGCGTGTAAAAACTCGCTAATAGTAATTTCCGCAACATTGTACTGATAAAAGGGATCTTCCATAATGATCTTTTCAACCTCTTCTTTCGAGCTGGCATTCGCAATGAGTATGCCGCCGGTGCGGGGCACTTTGCGGCCTGAAATGATGAAGGTATTATTTTCAGAATACTTTTTCAGATATGCCGTGTGGCCTTCAATGTGCTTATCAACTTCTTCAATCGGGGCTATGTAGTTAATATCGATGATGAACATGGGGGCTAGAGATTAGAGGTTAGTTAATTAGAGATTAGTTTTAACAATTGGGCAAAGCTGTTTCTATGAACCATCAACTATGAACTATGAACCAACCAGGTCCCCAAACAGCTGCACATGCCAGCTCTCTTTAAAGGGCACTTCCCATTTGGTATCCAGTTGTTGCAGGTTTTGCACCAGGTTATTGAATACGATCGTATCGCTATTGATCTTCCCGGCTTTCAGCAATTCTTCAAAATCATGGCGGGGTGCCGATAGTACATACTCTCCGTCACGGTAAGCCAGGTTAAACCGATCGAACAGGTTGATGCCAAATTCCTGCTCCATTTTCTTCATAAAATTTACCGACTTATCAATAGAGCATCCGCTGGCACCAGCCTGGTTCTCATCCACGATCAATATCAGGAAGCGGTTATACCTCACCTCGGCTTTGGCTTTAAGCTGGTGGTTGTGAGCGGTCCATTCAGCCGTAAAATTGTTCAACTGCTGTAGTATTTGCGCCGCCTGTCCATCAGACAGTTCCCTATCTGATTGATATACCCATACCCTTGATTGTTCAGAAAATTGCATTTACAAAAATATCCAATTTATTAACTTTAACGTAAAAGAACTTGTCATGTTAAAATCAATTCTTCTTAAGGCGAAAGGAGGGCTAATTACGCTGTTAATTGCACTTCCAATTGTATTTAGCTATGGTTTTGGTACCGGCATGGGTGAAAAGGAATGGCTGGATTGGAGCAATAAATGCCTGTCGGAGTCCTACAACCCGTCAACTGACGCCAAATTAAAGAAATGGGAGATAGCCCTTACGCCCGACCATTTTATACGTTTGCGAAAAACTTATCAACATGACCGGCAGGAATATTTTTCCTTTAACCTGCAGCGTTTCGCCGATGTAAATTACCTGCATAGTACAGGCCCGGCTGACACCTTACAACTAAAAACTGTTGCGGATGATATCATCGTGCAAACTTATGAAGACCCTAAAGGTGATATTGATTCCATGGCTACCGTGCTAAACCTCCCTGTAAAAACTATGAGCCCCGAACGATTGGACAGCCTGCGCAACGCGCTGATCTTTTTTAAATCGAAAGGGTTATAAACCATTAACCCTCACGGTTATCTCGGCGATATCCAGCACCTGTATGTCCTGTTCTTTTTCGATATGCTTAACGCCATCCCTCAACATGGTCATACAAAACGGGCAGGCAGCTGCTACCACAGTCGCCTTGCTTTCCAGCACATCGGTCATGCGTTCTAAATTGATGTCTTTATTGCCTTTTTCCGGTTCTTTAAACATTTGCGCGCCACCTGCACCGCAGCATAATCCGTTTGATTTGCAGCGTTTCATTTCAACCAATTCGGCATCTAATATTTCTAAAGCTTTACGCGGCGCTTCATAAACATTATTGCCACGACCCAAATAGCAGGGATCATGATAAGTGATCTTTTTCCCTTTAAAGCTTTCGCCGCCTTCGGCTTTTAGTTTGCCTTCATCTATTAATTGCTGTATCAGCTGCGAATGGTGGATCACTTCGTAATTGCCACCAAGACCAGGATATTCATTTTTAATGGTATTAAAGCAATGCGGGCAGCCAGTCACTATTTTTTTTATGTTATAGCCATTCAGCACTTCTATATTCACCATTGCCTGCATTTGAAAAAGGAACTCATTCCCTGCGCGTTTGGCCGGGTCGCCCGTGCAGCTTTCCTCGGTACCCAAAACCGCGAAGCTGATGCCCACATGGTTCAGTATTTTACAAATATCACGGGTGATCTTCTGCGCCCGCTCATCAAAACTGCCTGCACAGCCCACCCAGAACAGTATTTCGGGTTCCTGGCCTTGCGCGGCCATTTCGGCCATGGTTAATATTTTTATTTCGGATTTCGGATGTTCCATCTCGGATTTAGATAATTTTAATAAACCTTAACTGCAAACTCAAAACTGCAAACTGCTAACTGTTTTCCTTCCAGTTAAACCTATCCCCCTGGCTGTATTTCCACGGGGCACCGTTATTCTCCACATTACCGAACATATTATTCAAACTTGCTGGGGCTTGCGATTCCTCCATCACCATATAGCGGCGCATTTCGGTAATGATCTCCAGCGGGTTGATATTTACCGGGCAGGCATCCACACAGGCATTACAGGTGGTACAAGCCCACAATTCTTCACGACTGATATAGTTATCCAGTAAGGATTTATCATCCTTAAAATCCTTGCCATGCTTATCCAGGTTGTTGCCGATCTCGGTCACCCTGTCGCGGGTATCCATCATGATCTTTCGGGGCGATAGCAATTTACCCGTTTGATTAGCCGGGCAAACAGAGGTGCACCTGCCACATTCGGTACAGGTATAAGCTTCCATCAGGTTTTTCCAGGTAAGATCGGTTACATCTTTGGCGCCAAAGCGGGAAACTTCTGCCTGCGGCGGAACGAAAGAAGGATCAAGCATAGCTTTCACCTCATTGGTAACCGACGCCATATTGGTAAACTCTCCTTTAGGATTCAGGTTTGAATAATACGTATTAGGAAAAGCCAGCAGGATATGGAAGTGTTTGGAATAAGGCAAATAGTTTAAGAAAGCCAAAATGCCGATAATATGGAACCACCAGCAGCTGCGCTCGATCATTTCTAATGAAGACGAGCTATCCGGCAGCAAAGGACTTAACAAGGTACTTACCGGAAAAGTGCCCGCTTTTATATAATGCCCAAAATTTAATAGCTGCAGCTTATGGTCAGCGGCATTCATGGTTAAAAAGGCGGTCATCAGTAGTATTTCGATAATGAGGATATAGTTTGCATCTGATTTGGGCCATGAAGTCATCTCCACCCCGCTGAAACGCTTTAAATGACCAATATTACGGCGCACCAGGAAAGTAACACAGGCCACCAGTACCAAAACAGCCAATACCTCGAACCCACCTATCAGCAAGCCATATAAGCTACCTAAAGGGCGTGAAAATATGCGGTGCGAACCGAATATACCATCGATCATGATCTCCAGCACTTCGATATTAATAATGACGAAGCCCACGTAGATAAAAAAGTGCATCACTGCGGCAAAGGGCCGCTTAACCATTTTACTTTGCCCTAAAGCTACTTTGGCCATTACCTTCCATCTTTCGGCTGGATTGTCAGACCGGTCAGCATCTCTGCCTAAAAGTATATTGCGCCTTATTTTACCTGCGTTTTTACTAAACAGGTAAACGGCGGCGGCTAAAATGATGATAAATACGATCTGTCCAATCATTATGCTTGCATAGTATTTTTCAAAGTTAATTTTAAAGTTGAAATGTAAAAAGGTTTTAAATTCGGAATAAAAGGTTAAAAAGTCGGGAGATTCCAATACCGGTGATATCTGGGTATTGAGCAACGTTCTACTATTCAAATACATATCAAATATTTCACCATTCCGGGTTCAAACGCTTGGCTCAAACTAAATTATTTCAAAAAAAAATCCCCATAAATAAAAAAAAAGCTACATTTGCAGCCCCAACGGGATGGTATCATAGCTCAGTCGGTAGAGCAAAGGACTGAAAATCCTTGTGTCGCTGGTTCGATCCCAGCTGATACCACAAAAAAAGCCTTCAGATTAATTTCTGCGGGCTTTTTGTTTTTTTATCACCGGACTGCTGGCATGGCTAACTAAATTGCGAACCCCGGGCAACGGGATCATCAAATCGACCCCTTAATATGCATATTGCTGTGCGACAGCGTGTTTTTACCGTACCTAAAGGTATATCAAGCTCTTCAGCTACTTCTTTATGAGTGTAACCTTTATAGTAGATCAGATTAAGGACGTCCTTATGATCTTTCTTAAGATTATCAACCCACGCTTTGATACCTATCGTGTCCATATTTAAAACAACCGGATCTTGCTTTTCAATATGATCCGAATGAAATTCCAGAGGATCTGTAACTAAACGTTGGTGATACATCCTGCTGCGTAAGGAATCTCTTCCGAGGTTTTTGGTTATAGCTATCATCCAGGTGAATAGTCTGCCTTTTGCCGCGTCGTAGCAGTCAATTGATCTCCAGATCTTCAAAAAGGATTGTTGAAGCAGGTTCTCAGCTAATTCCTGATCATTAACCATTTTAAGCAAAACGCCAAATAGACTTTTGGAGTACATATCATACAACGCCTCTGCACCGATCCGATTTTTAGATTTAAGTGCCTCAATAAGTTTCTCTTCGGTCAAAGGAGAGCTTCGCTTTGTCATTATATAGTTTGAATATAGTTTTAACAAAAGCGTTGCGTAAATGTTAAATACTTACTAAAACCTCAAGTTGTAACGATTGCCTTCTAAAAAACCTATTCAGACAGATATTGCCATAATAAAGCAAAACGGCAGCTTTATTGCTTGCCACTATCCATTTACACTATGTATTGTTAAGGCTGATATAGGTAATGATGTTCAAACAATTACCTAAATGCATTGTTGCCTAATAGCTCTTCAGACCCAATCAATTAATGTACAATACACAAACCGTAGCAGCCAACATCAGGAATGCAAGACTACATAGAAATTACTCACAGGACTACCTCGCATATAAACTTAATATTTCTCAAAACGCTTACAGTAAAGTTGAACTTGGCTATACTAAAGTCACCGTAGAAAGACTTGCTACTATAGCAGAAGTATTAGAGGTAGAACTCATTAAGCTAATTAACGCAGCGGATATCCAGAAAGATGTTGCAGCAGTAAATAGTATCCAAATGGTGCCTAATCTGCTTGAGGTTATTTGTCGCACAACGGGTATGGGCTTTGCTGCCATCGCCCGTGTTACTGAAGATAAATGGATCGCTTGTGCAGTGCGCGATGAGATCATGTTTGGACTTGCACCAGGTGGTGAATTAGACATCGAAACAACTTTTTGCAATAAGATACGCCAAAGTGGAAAAGCTGTCGTTATTGATCATGTTGATAAAGATGAAACATTTACCGGCCACCCGATCCCGGCGATGTATGGCTTTCAAAGCTATATTTCGGTACCTATTATTTCTAAAGATGGTACTTTCTTCGGCACACTTTGTGCAATTGATCCCCAGCCGGCCAAGCTCAATAACCCGGAGACTATCGGTATGTTCAATTTGTTTGCAGATCTTATTTCCTTCCACCTTAATTCGATCGATCAAATGGCTTTGACAGAAACAAATCTTTTGGAAGAGCGCAAGATATCTGAATTAAGAGATCAGTTTATCGCGATATTAGGCCACGACCTGCGCAATCCGCTTGGTGCAGTATCTTGCAGCGCGCAACTCATGCTTCAAATGGATTTAGATGAAGAAGCCATGGTTCTTGTTAATATAATTGAGAGTAGTTGTTATAGGATGATGGGGTTGATAGAAAATGTCCTGGATTTTGCCCAGGGCCGCTTAGGCGATGGTATAACTTTAAATCTTAGCGTCAACAAATCGTTTGAAGACGTATTGAACCAGGTTATTACAGAATTGAGAGTTATATGGCCCAAAAAGATCATTGAAACGCAATTCAATTTATCCGAACCTGTATTCTGCGATAGTAGTCGTATTGCCCAGCTCTTTTCAAATCTTTTGGGCAATGCCATCACTCATGGTAAAAACGATACGCCTGTTAGGGTTGAGGCGATCAGTGGTAAGGACGAATTCATTTTGTCGGTGTCTAATTCTGGGAATAAAATTCCTGATGCTGCAATGGAACGCCTCTTTCAGCCATTTTCCCGTGGGGAAGTTGAGCCGGGCCAGCAGGGCTTAGGGCTGGGTTTATATATAGCCTCAGAGATCGCTCTTGCCCATGAGGGCACACTCAGGGTTGAATCTACAGTGGAAAGCACTTGTTTTACTTTAAGGTTACCTCAAAACGGAGTAAATCAAAATTGATCAATACAAATAGTTCGATCGCGGCTAATATCACAAAAAAGCCCTCAGATCGATTTCTGAGGGCTTTTTTGTGCATTCCGGCTTGCCCACCCAAATGCCATTTTGATTTTGATAAAACATTTGCTTAACTTTATTATACTTCTTCAATTATAATAACCACTAAGCATATTATTTGATCTATTAAAATACAGCTCATTAAGCTATGGCCATTAATGAGTAATATATCTAATCTCAAAAGTTTAAATTCCGCGAAAGCCGAAAAGCGGATCAAGAGTAGGCAAAAGTAACCCCCTAAACACTATGGGCTTATCAGCAATCTATATCGACAAAAATGGGAAAAGCGAGGTTATCGCTAACCCTGCCAACCCAGGATCAATTCCAAAGGATCTTATTGATGTTTTAAAGAAATATAAATTATGCGATATTAATTTTGACAAGGATCACCCCGGAGGGAACACAGCTCAAAAAATTGATGAGTTTAATAAATCAAACCGAGATAACCTGGCAGAAAAACAGCGATTGCAAGCAACAATTGATGCATTGAATGCCAAATATAGCGATGCAAAATTTAAGATCACCTTAGCAGAAGATAAAGCCAAATGTGATGTTATATATCATGATACCATAAAAGCCATAAATGAGGGAACCGGTAAATTTCTCGGCATTAAAGGGCCCGATAAACCACAAGCGCGGCAAGACGCAAAAGATGCGAAGGATGCCTGCCATAAGGCCGCACAAGGCAAATTTGATGCAGCGAAAAAACCAATAGATAAAGCCCGGAGCGAAGACAAGGATCTTAAAGCAGCTGAAGCTGCTCAAAATGCTATTTTGATCCCTGATCTTCCTTTAACATGTGAAAAAACAGATGCATGCACTCAAGGATGCAGGGTATGTGTCATACTATTTTCAAACAATGAGGAAATTGTAGTTAAACAATATGAAACATCAAAGTTTTTCGGGGAAAATCAACTCTATTTTTGTAGCTGCACGGAGTTTGAAAGAGACCGCTATAAAATAAAAGATGGCAAAATTGAGAAAGTACCGAAGGAAAAGTAGCGGCGAATAGTTAAGTTTTGATTAATCAATAATGGCAAAGGACTGAAAATCCTTGTGTCGCTGGTTCGATCCCAGATAGTACAAAAAAGTCTTCAGATTAATTTCTGAGGACTTTTTGTTTTCAAACGTGAATAGGCGGATTACGAGGACTGCAAATGCTTAGGTATTATAGGTCGGGGTTATAAATCCCGACCTACGCGGCGTATTTTCAGCACCTGGCAAATAGTTTATTATTCCATTAGTTTTTGCTGATCGCTAATAAAAAAAGGTTTCGGAAATTATCTTATCGTCCTTTACACCGAAAACTGCAATTTCTGCCAATTGTAACCGCTGGCCATTTTTTAAGGTCATGTCCCTGCCCATGGCCACGCTAAAATAGTCGCCCCCAACTATTGGTTCGCTGCTGAAGAAGCTGTGTACTTCTGCTATAATTTCCTGCCTGGCTTTTGATTTGGCTAAAACCGCTTCAATACCCTTAGTTACAGTAGGCACACCCATGGCCAAAGCATGTTCGGGTTCGGTACAAACAATGTCTGCACTATAAAACTGTTGATAGATTTCTGCCACTTGCCTTTGTTGAAAAAGATCATAGTAGCGATTGGCTAATTCCTGTGTTGTCATTTTTTTGATTTTTAATAATACAAAGTTAGCTTGTCGTTCAATACTTAAAGTATCAAAAAGTGTTGTATATTTGCTCAATCGTATCAATTTATAAAAATGGACGCTTTAAGTACCGTATTAGAGGCAACCAGGCTCAGAAGTGTTGTTTATAGTAAATTTCCCCTTGCGGCCCCGTGGGGACTGGATGTTGTTAAGGATGATAATTCGCAATTCTGGCGGCTGGTGAGCGGCAGCTGTACTGTTGGCTCGCCTGATGGTCGTATCATAGAATTGGCGGAGGGCGACCTGGTATTTGTGCCTCACGGTAGCGCCCACTGGATAGCAGATAAATCTACAAGTTTACGTATGCCCTCGCCCGAATTTGTTAAAGCCCGCAGAGCGGGGATCCCTGTTTTTAACAGTGGCGGCGATGTAACTACCCTTATAGCGGGCCATTTTGAATTTGATTACAAGCCCATGCATCCTTTTTTAAAGGATCTGCCGCCAATTATTCATATAAGGCAATATGTGACAGAAAACCAGCTTTTATTAAAGCAGGTTACACAATTGATGTTGGAAGAACTCAATAACGAAAGGCCGGGAAGCAGTGTAATGCTGAAAAGTCTATCGGAAATTATGTTTATCAATATCATAAGGGCATATTTAGAACAGGCTGTGCCCGGCACTGGTTTTCTTTCCGCATTAAATGACCCAAGGATCAGCAAGGCACTCAAACTGATGCAGGATTCACCCCAAAACGATTGGACGCTGGAGTCTCTTGCATCGGAGATCGGCATGTCACGTTCTGTTTTCTTTAACCGGTTTAAAAAATTAGTGCATGAAACACCGTTGAGCTACCTTACCAACTGGCGCATCAGACAAGCCCAAAAGCTATTAATGACGGATAACAGCAATATATCCGAAATTGCAGCAAACGTCGGTTATCAGTCGGAATCAGCTTTTAACAGGATCTTTAAATCAAAAACGGGGCAGACTCCCGCAATGTACAGAAGAAACAAGTTTTCGCGATAATTTTTCGCATGTGGCCTTTTTATTTTCAAGTGTGAGTGAGCGGATTACGAGGATTGCAAATTCTTGGGTATGATTGGTCGGGGATTATAAATCCCGACCAACGGGGGTGGTCGCGAATTAGATGATTTGACGCTTTCTCTTTTTTCTTGTCCCCCAAACTGGTATTATGGGTCGGCATTATAAATCACGGCCCACGTGTAAAACACCCTTTTTATACGTGTAAAATACCTTTTCAAAAACGGGAAAAACACCCTTGTACCAGGAATAACTTCTTTGCAGCTTTGATATACAAAAACATTTAACCAATCAACAAAGGTTAAAACTACACCTTAACATTTAAATCAAAAAAATCATGGACAATGCAGGAAATCAAGCAGATGGTAAAATGCCACGTGGCGCAAAACCATCTCCAAGAAATGCACTTGCAGCCGCTATGCCTCACCAAATGGTAGGAGCAACGCCTGCAAGTTTTTTGTATCAGCCAAATGCTTTATCCTTTTGGGGCAACTACGTTCATGGCGATTGCGTTACGGCCGAAGAGGCTTTTGCCAAGGCTTGTAATAGCCCGGAAATTTTCATTCCAGAGCAAGAGGCGATTGACTGGGCCCAGTCCAATGGATGGTTGGAAGGAGCTAACTTATCAGAAGTATTAGAAAAAATGACCACAAATGGCTTCCAGACGGGTGGAGTAACTTATGATGATGGAGGTTATAATTCTGTTGATTGGACGAATACTTCAGTATTGCAAAATGCTATTTCAATTGGTCCTGTAAAAATCGGTGTTGGAGGAGACCAGCTCGATACTGCCTGGCATAATGGATTTTGGAACGTAGGTAAAAAAAACGGATGGTTTGCAACAGGGTTCGGTCCCGAGCCGAAAGAAGATCATTGTGTAAGCTTATGCGGATATGGAACGCTTTCATGGCTGGCACAGCAATTTGGCGTTCAAGTGCCCAACGGTGTAAATGGACAAGATACAGGTTATGCTTTATTCACCTGGGATTCCATCGCAATTATCGATCAGAGTTCTATGTTAGCAATTACTTATGAAGCATGGGTTAGAAATCCGACGACAATAATAATGGGTACATATCAAAGGCGAATACTTGAAGTTGTCACAACCTTTGCAAATGAGAACGACGGCACCTGGCTCCTGACACCAAGCTTAGACCTGGCTTTTATTAAAACGAACAACACCCCAAATGGCAATGTTGAGGTACATATTGCCTCAAGGGCTTCCAATTATCAGCAAAGGATACTTGACGTAGCGACCATTTTCGGAAATGAGAACGATGGCACCTGGCTCCTGACACCAAGTTTAGACCTAGCTTTTATTAAAACGAGCAACACTCCAAATGGCAATGTTGAGGTACATATAGCCTCAAGGGCTTCCAATTATCAGCAAAGAATACTTGACGTAGCCACCACTTTTGCAAATGAGGACGACGGCACCTGGCTCTTAACACCAAGTTTAGACCTGGCTTTTATTAAAACGAGCAACACTCCGAATGGCAATGTTGAGGTACATATCGCCTCAAGGGCTTCTAATTATCAGCAAAGGATACTTGACGTAGCCACCACTTTTGCAAATGAGAACGACGGCACTTGGCTCTTAACACCAAGTTTAGACCTGGCTTTTATTAAAACGAGCAACACTCCGAATGACCATGTTGAGGTACATATAGCCTCAAGGGCTTCCAATTACCAGCAAAGGATACTTGACGTAGCCACCACTTTTGCAAATGAGAACGACGGCGCCTGGCTCTTAACATCAAGCTTAGACCTGGCTTTTATTAAAACGAGCAACACCCAAAGCGGCTGTGTGGAGGTGCATATAGCTTCAAAGTAATTATTAAAAATATAAAAAAATGCATAAAAAGCCCTCAGATTATTTCTGAAGGCTTTTTATTTTAGAAGGTTTACAAGAATCCTTAAAAATCATCCGATCTCTTCTTCATCGTATTTTTCAGCAGGTCTATTTTTTGCAAAAACAGGGCGTCCATTGCTTTTAATACACGTTTGCTTTGGCCCAGGCCTAATACGCCGCCGCCTTTGCCTTTATCCACATCATATAAAGTGTGGTCTACACTTTTAGTGGTTTTATCATTTTTATCGTCATAGTTGATCAGGATATTATCAATGGTATAGCGGTAACGGCCTTTTTTCAGTTCGAGTTTAATATTGTATTTCAGTGTCATTGGTTCATCGCCAACGCCAGTTTCGGTTTTAAAAGTAGCCGGTTCTTCAATTGAAGCTATTATAAGGCCGCCTTGGGAATCATCTGCAGTAAGTTTGACATTGGTGAGAGCCAGTTTGGTGATAAACAACTTAGCATCTTTATACAGGTCTGAAACGGTAAACGAGGTATCCACCTGCACTACATCGCCATAGTATAAATACCGGTCTTCGGTTTTGTAATTGAATGGTCCCTGTGATTGGGCTTTCGAAATAAAAGGCAGTAAGCATACAGCCGCTATTAATAGTTTTCTCATATCGATGCTGATTTATCTGTTTAACAATTACTAATATTCAATTTTAAACAAATAAATTAAGAGTATCATTTTTTGGTGGGTGGAATTTTCAGTCCCTCCTACTTTCTTTCACCGACCAAATCCCCGTGTTCACCGACTTGTTCAAACCTTCCGCAAGGTTTAACTTTTAAGCACCGGGGTCTTTCTATAGTTTTGGGTAACAATAAAATTTAAGGCCATGAACTTTCAACCAACAGTTATCCCCAACCCTAACGATCACATCAATGCATCCTCTATTTTTAGCGGGATCAAGAAAACCATTTTTTCAAAAGATTTCAAAGGCGGAAAGGTAAGTAACGTGTTTGGAAGCACAGAACTTGATTTTACTAACGCCGACCTCAACGGTATTGCGGTCATTGATATTTCGCAAGCTTTTGGCGAAACTACCATAACCATCCCTGCTGATTGGCGCGTTGAAACAGATGCTACCCAATTTTTCTCGGTAGTGGATGATTCACGCGATAACATCTACCAAACCAAAAACACCGATAAAACATTGGTGCTGAAAGGGGTCTCGATATTTGCAAGTGTGGAGATACGGAACAGTTTGTAATAATAAACACTGCGTAAAGCTATTTTTTCCTCATCATCGGGATTTGCAAGTTATCCGGGCGGTTTTCAATCTTCTCAAAACTACGCCCATCCACGTGTTTGGCTCCCCAAAACATCAGGTCGTTTAAAATATAGACCAGGTCGAACTCGCCATAGATCTGCCCCTCTGAAAGTCCAAACGGGGCAAATGCTTTGCCTAAAATGCTTTGCGTGGCATTTACCTCCCATTTATCAAAACCTTTAGAGGCAGCCTGGTTCATTGCATCAGCAAAACCCTGGATCAGTGGGGTTATCTCATAAGCCTCATCAGCAATATAATCTATCTTTTGGGCACCTGTGGCAATCGGATGTTCGCCCGGCCAAACAGTACGCCCTTTGAGGACGATCTTCATCAAGGGCACTTTACCATAAGCATCAGCAGAGTTGATCATTTGAAGTGTAAATTTCCCATCTGCCGAATACTTAAAAGTTCTGGTCAAATAAAAGGGCTTCATGTTCCCATTAGCATCTTTAGAAATGCTGGGACGAACTTCGGGAGCAATGCTCACCCATTCGCCAACGCTTAATTGTTTTACCTGCTCTGCTGTCATTTTGTTATCGCTTAAATAACAAAGTTGTTAGCTTTGTATGATATATGCAAGTAGTCAGTATAAAACTTTATAGTACATTTTTTTAGACCAATGGCCAGTATCAGAAAAAACAAAGATTTCAACCCTTATAATTGTCCCGTTACTCATTGCATGAACCTCATCGGCGGCAAATGGAAAATACTGATCATTTATGCGGTCAGTCTGAATTGCAACCGTTTTAGCAAGCTGCAAAAGGCTCTGCCTATTATCAGTAAACAAATGCTGGTGAACCAATTAAGGGAACTGGAAGAGGACAAAATCCTGGAACGGATCATTTATGCCGAGATCCCGCCACGGGTAGAATATAAGATGACCGCTTATGGCCAATCGCTAATGCCCGTGATTTCGGTTTTGCAGGATTGGGGTTTGAAAGACCTGGAAAAGAAAGCCTGATATTATCGTGGGTTCCTTGCTTGTAATTTATTCCTTTTTAGTATTCTTGTGTTAGCATCAATTATTCCCCCTAATGAAAAAAATCGCCCTGTTTTTTTTGTTACTGAACTTTGCAGCACAAGCACAGGAAAAAATAAAATGGCCCCATCATAAAAAAGCCGTTATTGTGCTTACTTATGATGACGCGCTCAATTCGCAGCTCAATATCGCCGTCCCTCAGCTGGACTCCGCACATTTAACCGCAACTTTTTTTCTGACAGGTGATATCGACTATCAAACCATACCCCGGTGGCGTGCGCTTAGTAAAAAGGGCTATGAGCTGGCAAACCACACTATTTATCACCCATGCTTAAGTACCGAAGATAACCCAGTGGCTTCTGATAAATATACTATTCCAGGCATGCTCAGCGAGATCGACGTGATGAACCACTTTTTATTCGCTATTGATGGTAAAACAACACGCACCTATGCTTATCCCTGCACGGAAACACTCGCGGGCGGCAAAGACTATGTAGATACGCTCAGGAAATACGGCCTGGTGAAATACGCCCGTATTGGCGGCGATGTGGATGCGGTGATCACCGATTTTAAACACCTCGATCTGATGCAGGTACCCGCCTATGGCCTCGAAGATAACACCAGCGGCACACAGCTTATTGCTTTTGTAAAACTGGTACAGCAGGGTGGGGGCATGGGTATTTTTATGTTTCACGGTATTGGCGGCGATTATATCACCACATCTGTAAAAGCACATAAAGAATTACTGGATTATCTCAAAAAAAACAAGAAGGATATTTGGGTAGCCACTTTTCAGCAGGCGCTGGATTATGCTACACAGGCAAACAAGCCAAAGTGATCCTGATACCAATTTAACATAAAGTCCTCAATTACTGCAAATGCTTGTACGGAAGCCTGTTTTCGATTTACATTTACTGTATATTGGACATCAATTCCAAATAAGACCTACACATGAGATCTTTTTTAATAACTCTTTTTCTTACTTGCCTGTTTTTTCAAAGCCAGGCACAATTAACAACCGCCAAGCTATTTGGCGACCACACTGTATTGCAGCGAAACAAGGAAGTACCCGTTTGGGGATGGGCTGCAAAGAATGCTAAGGTTACTATCAGCTTTAATGGGCAGTCGGCAAGTGCAAATGCGGACAGTAAGGGTTATTGGAAAATTGTACTGAAACCTATGACTGAAGGCGGCCCTTATACGATGAAAATATCTTCGGGTAGTGAGCAGTTGGTTTACAATGATATCATGATAGGCGAGGTATGGCTCTGCGGCGGGCAGTCAAATATGGAATTCCATTTAAGGGACGCTTACGGTTATGCGCAGGAACAAAAAACAGCGGGTCAAGCATCCATTCGCCAATTCACTGTTCCCGACAAACTAAGCCTTGAACCCGAGAATAATATATCAGGTGGCCAATGGGTAAAAGCGGACAGCAATACCGTGGGCAATTTTACTGCAGTGGGCTACTTTTTTGCAAAACAGCTGTCACAGCAACTGCATGTTACTGTCGGTTTAGTTTATAGCAATTGGGGCGGCACACAGGTGGAGGACTGGATCAGTAAAGAATCCATGTTGAGTTCGCCCGAGCTTGGGGCAGCTACTAAAGCCCTCCCTACAACCTGGGATGGCGTAAAACAACGGTTAGACAAGCAACTAAAGGAATATGCCTTTAAAAATGGCCCGGTTGTTACTTATACGGTGGAGCAACTTGCTGATCAGCCTGCCTCCTTTTTTAATAACTGGCAGTATGGTAATGCCCCCTGCGCATGGGAATGGATAGGTAAATTATATTCGTACCGGGGTGATGGTTTTATGCAGAGAACTATAAAGTTAGACAGCTCTTATTCCCATCGCAGTTCAGTTATCCGTTTAGGCCAAACTGATGCCGACCTGGTGATGTATATCAACGGAAAGCTAATAAGAAAAGAAGCTTTGAGCGGTAATTATCAACTCGATCTGCCAGCTGGCATCTGGAAGGCAGGCGAAAACAGTTTGCTGATCGATCTTTTATCGCCGCAAAAAAATCCATCCTGGTTTGGTATAGGTATCGATGGTGAGTGGAACAATATTTATGTGCGGTTTGCAGATACCACCATCAACTTAGCGGATAATAACTGGCGCGTGATGCCTGATCTGGCTAAGCCCTACCATTTTGAGTTTTTGCCAAATAATACGGCTATGATACTTTATAACGCTATGATCAATCCATTGGTTCCGTATGCCATGGCCGGCGTGATCTGGTACCAGGGTGAAGCAAATATTGACAGGGCTTTTCAATACCGTACTTCATTCCCGCTGCTTATTACTGATTGGCGCAGTAAGTGGAAACAGGATTTTCCCTTCTTATTTGTACAGTTATCTTCTTATGGCGGTATGCAGAGCAGCAATATGGGAAGCAGTATAGCCGAATTAAGAGAAGCGCAAACAATGGCTTTGCAATTGCCAAACACGGGCATGGCGGTAACTATAGATATCGGCGATGCTTACAATATCCACCCAAAGGATAAGGCAGATGTGGGCTACAGGCTTTCAGCTAAAGCGCTGAGTATGACTTATCATCTGCCGGGTTTTTCTGAAAGCCCGCTGTTCAGTTCTGCTGAATTTAAAGATAATTATGCCGAAGTTAACTTCATTCATGCTGATAATGGGCTGATGGTAAAAGACAAGTACGGATATGTGCGGGGTTTTGAATTAGCAGGTACCGATCATAAATTTTACTATGCCATGGCAGCTATTGTTGGTGGCAATAAAGTGAAAGTATGGTGCGACCAGGTTACACAGCCTGTAGCCGTACGCTATGCCTGGACCGACGCCCCCATTGATGCAAACCTTTTAAACAAAGAGGGATTCCCGGTTAGCCCTTTCAGATCTGATAACTGGAAAAGTGTAACCGAAGGGCATAAATTTGAGTAAATAAATGCCGGTTTGGGCATTTCATTTTGATAAAATATTTCCATAATGATCGCATTTGAGGACAGGGAACGGGCACGAACGATCCGCATAAATTAAATATGTTTTTTAGCTGACGGAATAATTATCCCGATCCTTCTTTTTTTCTCAGATTATTATTTTTGATGAACTGCTATCTATAGCAGTGTAACGTTTTAATTTTTATAACACTAAAACGGAATATCCCTAATAATTGCAAAGAAACCGCCCGGTTCCTGTATTAAGGTGATTCCTGTATATCAAACAATATCAGCTATTTATAAACATTTTTGAATTCCATACGTATAAATGGCAGTAAAATTGCTATACAGTTATTCATTAAAACACTTCATATGATAACAATATATTTAGTACTTAAAATAAGTGCGCTGCTGGCGGTTATGCTGCTGCCTTTAGGTAGTCCCAGGAAGAAGAAAAAAGGATACTTTATAGAGATCAGCAATTGGGTTGTAAATGAAGATGGACAATTAGAACACCTCACTAAGAAATTGCCTGATCATCACGAACTTTAAAATAAAATTTGTTCAGGTCACCTGCCTGATCTGTCAAAAAGCCTCTCCATTCGAGAGGCTTTTTTTATGAGCATACCCCAGCATTAATAATGGGGTTTAAAATCCTGGTTAACCACCGGTAATGAAGTGGGTATAGTGATCACATTAAATTCATGATTTACGGTTTTATGGCAGTTATTGCAATTATTGGTCAGGTCGATAAATCCGTTCTTAAATAATTGCATATCCTTTTGCTGTATCGCCGTATTGATGCTGCTTAGAGCCGGATCTATCATCCCGATACTTTTTACTTCAGGCCTGTCAGTACAATATTTTTTAATATCATCCAATGATTCCCCTATTTCGTGCACCTCAAAGTCGGCCAGTTTCCAGTTTTTGTTGGTTCCGGCAAACCAAAGCTTAGCGTGGTGCAGTTGGATACCCAACATAAACTCGCCCAAACCGGGTTTGTAAGTATCATTCAGTTTTTTTTGCAAGCTGTCAACCTGGGCCTGTAATTGATCGGTGTTATTGGTTGACCCGCCACATGCGGCAAGCATAAAAAACACCCCGAGAATTAGTATCGTTTTCATAACCGTGTTGATAAATGATGGCTTGATAAATATATTTTATTTTATCAACTTTTTATAACCATCAATAGTATCCATGCCGATACATTTGGAGCATCATATCCGGCACAATTCCGTTTGCTTCTCATTTAACATTTGTTTGCTTTTAGCGAAAAATATATTTTAATATATTACTTATTGTATTTACATTTAAGTAAACCTATCTCCATTAAAAACAACGAGTTATGAAAAAAAATCACTTTTTATGTTTTGGTTTATTATTTTTAGTATGCCAATTCGCAGCTTTAGTTACTTATGCACAAGTTAATCAGCCCGTAATCGCTTTTGTAACCATCCAGAGTGCAAAGAGCGGTACAATTAAGGGCGGCAGTATGCAAAGAGAAACCGAGGGACAGATCGAGTGTATCGGTTTTAGCTATACCGTTAAAAGTCCGCGCGATGCCGCTTCGGGCCTGCCGAGCGGCAAACGGGTTGAAGGCGCCATTACTATCACTAAGCATCTTGACATATCTACGCCCCAATTACTGCAAATGTTATACACCAATGAATCTCTTAAAAGCGTTAAGATCGATTTCTATAAGAGATCAGCTACCGGGATGTTGACCTTGTTCCAGGCTATCCAGCTTACCAATGCTACAATTTCTGAGGTATCGCAATATGGGGGAACGCTTTCGCCCGATAAATTAATACCAAACAGCTTGGTTAATGAGAATGTCTCTTTTACTTTCCAAAAAATAGAGTTCTCAAACATTGAAGGAAAAACTACAGCTGCTGATAACTGGATGCAGTAATTGATTTGAGCCGGGCCTCCGCATTATTTGAGCCTGTTGCTAATAATGCGGTGGTTGTTATTTATTTCCCAAACGGCGGCAACCCGTTTAACTGTCTGGATACCGGCAAATCGTTACGCGGGCGTACCGACTGATGAAAATTGGTACAGTAATATACCTGCAGGTGCAGCTCCGTGATACCATTACGCACTATCGCGATATCAGGCAATTGCTTTACCTGGTCAAAAAACGGCTTTACATCATTGGCTACATTACCGGGATAGTCCTGATCGATAATAACGGCATCGTCACCCACCAATGTTTTCGGGTCAACTAAAAAAGCCAGGTTCCTTGGGTCGTTATTAAAACAGATAATTTCTTTTTGCCCTTTTAGCGCCCAGTCTACTTTACCTGCCAGCCACCAGCGGGTGCTACCCGCGAATATCTTCTTGTTTTGCAGCCAGCCTTCCTTTGCAAAGCGGGTCTGAATATCTGTGTAATCTATCCCTTGTATGGTTGGATCTACATTGTCGCCATGAAATTTGTGTACCGCCCATTTTGGCCCGTATGACTGCCAGAAACCGGTTACCATGTGCGTTCCTATAACGCCAATGGTGATCACTGTAAAGCAAGTTGAAAAGATAAGCCAGCGCCTGGTGCGCACCCGTGTTTTGCTTTCATTGCTCAGGCTTTTATCAATGGCAAATCCCAATGGGATAAAGAGCATCATATAGCCAGGAGCCTGCCAGTGAAAATGGTATTGCAGATCGGCCCATAAAGTTACTACCGTGAAGAATACGATAGGCAGTATAGATAACCAAAAGAAAAAACTGTACTTCTTTGAAGTATTGCGCAATTTAAAAGACTGGTAAAGTTGACCGATTATAGGAACCCATATCCAGGGCAGTAAATAAAGGGCCTGGCCCAGAATACTGCGCCCAAACCACTCAGGATGCAACGCGAACTTGCTGCCAGTACCGGCCCTTGAACCCTGGAAAACAAAGGATACCCAGTTATTATTATAATTCCACCATAATACGGGTGTAGCGATAATAATAGTGATCAGTATAGCCAGGTACGGGCCAGGGTGCCAAAGCCAGTGCCTTTGATCTTTATTGGCCCAAAGAAAAATAAATACGCCTGCAAAAATAAAAAGCACATGGTATTTACTCAATGTGGCTAAGCCAAGTGATATACCTATTAAGATCCATAGCATCCAGGTGCGGCGGCTATGTCGCAAGGTTGCTATATCCTCGTTGTCAGGGCCAAACATCAGCTGAACAATAAAATAAACACTGGCCAGCCAAAAGAACATTAAAGGTGCATCAGGCTGATACCAACAGGCAACCGCCACTGTGAACATAGCGCTCAAATTCATCACTAAAACAGCCCAAAAGCCTGCCCTTGCATTAAACAACTTACGGGTGATGAGAAACATCAGCCAGCTTGTACCGGCAAATAAAACTACTGCAGGGAACCGCAAGCCTAAATTGGTAAGGCCAAATATTTTGATCGTGAGGCCACTTAGCCAAAAAAACAGCGGCGGTTGATCCAGGTAACTCCATTCCAGGTGAACAGCCCCACGGAAATAATAAGCCTCGCCATTACCCAACCCTGTATAGGCCGCTATCAAAAGGCGCAATACAAATGTGATCAGTATCAGCACAAGGGTGTATAGCGCTGCATTATTTTCGGATAGTTTCTTCATTTCAGGAACCGGGATATTCCCCAGGTTGCAAAGTGAACAATTCTTTAAAAGAATTACGAATTATTTATACAATTTTTAAAAATGTCTTGTCCGTGATGTCGGCATTTGTTGATTCGAGCAGGCAAATCCTGGCCAGTAAGAAATATTTTAAACAAAAAGGCTTCCTGGTCCATCAGGAAGCCTTTTTGCTGAAAGTCTTAGTGTCTCACAGCGTGACGATGATGCATCATGTGGTGCCTTTTAAACGATTTATGATAGTGCTTACTTTGCGCGTTTACCGCCTGGAAACTAAAAGTTGCCAATAGAATGATTACTAATACTTTTAATGCTTTCATAATTTATAGGTTATTTAAATCAATTTCAATTTCACTTTTTAAACTGATTTATCAAAATATTATTATTCAACAGCGATGAAACCTTACCCGTTTCGATATCATAAAAAACGTCATTTATTCACTCCAAACAGCTATTAACTGGTGGTTTTTGTAATAGGAGAGTCTATTTAAAAGAAAAAAATAGTAACAGAATTAATACAAATAAACGATGGCCCTGACGGGTTTATAACAATGCCTATTTTTTAGCCCGTAGTACTATTATGCAGGGCATTCCATTTTTTACGGTGGAACACATTTCAAAGGGATTCCGCGGACTGAAATGGTATTAATAGTTAAAAAATTTAACTATTAATGTACTGACAAAACAGGGTCAGTACATTAATCAAATAGGTTGCGTAAATTTGTATATACCCGGTTCTGCTATAACAAACAGCCTCTTTTTGTGCTTTTTAGCATGCAACACTACCATGCCGTACCTCATTATTTGTACAGGCATTTCCTTAAAATTGCTTAATATTAAAACTCATATTAAATATTAAACAATTTTAAGGAAAATATTAAACCTTTTAAGATGGATAACGTATACTTAACTATTTAAGATGAGTGAGATTGAATAACCCCAAAATTACAGGTGCATGAGAAATATATTAAAAACGCTTTGCCTCATCTGTATTTTGCAGTCTTTAAATTCATCAAAAATTTACGCAGCAACTATCGATTGGAAAGGCACAACCAGCATAGACTGGGGCACCGCCACTAACTGGAGTCCTGCCACGGTTCCTGCACCCGGTGATGCTGTTCAGATAGGTGTTGTTGCTTTTACCAATCAGCCAACTTTAAACTCCGGAACAATCACAACCATTGGCAGCCTTACTTTTGGGGTCACAAAAAACATTACGCTCACTGTAAATAGCGGATCTACACTTGCAGTAACAGGGAGTATTACTCAAAATCCAAGCAACGCATTTTTAACGGGTTCTGGAACCTTGACAACAACGCTTGCCGGAGCCGGCTCAATAACCTGTGCTTCAGTGAATGTAGGGAATAACAGCGTATTTCTATCTCTTTTCACAACTAATAATCTCAATTTAGTTTCAACTATCTCCAATTTTCACATTACTGGTAATGTTGCAGTTAATTCTACCACCTTTGGGGTTCTTTTTCTGGGGTTCGCCTATAATAACGCTACTTTTTCGGTACAGGGTGGTACAACCGTGATCGATGGCACCATATTAACTGCCAATACAAACAGCGGGCTTTTTCCAACTACATTTGCCACGCCAACTTTTAGCGTTGATATGCCTTCGGGTTCGTCCCTAAGCCCGGTTTTGCAACTTACTAATGCTGCAGCGATAAATACGGCAAGCGTTGCAGGAACAATCGATTTTTATAATAATACGGGGGGGACTGGCACAAGTACAGTTTATTACAACGGGGCAACCAACCAGGAAGTTTACACTAATACAACTGCAGCGCTAAATACAAGCCCTGATGTATATCAAAATCTTATATTTTCGGGTTCTCTTACAAAAAAAGCAGACGGTGGTAATTTAACGGTAGGCAACAACCTTACTCTGGCAGCTGCAAGTACCGAAACGGTGGATTTTGCTACCAACAACCCGACAGTTACAGTTGGAGGAAATTTAACTACAAACAGTGGCACTACGTTGAAGCAGGGAAGCGGTAGTATTACCGTCGGTGTAGACGTAGCGAATGGAGGTACACTTACTTTGGGTTCAGGCGCTTTAAATGTCGCAGGTAATTATACCAATACCGGTACTTTTACCGCTTCAACCGGCATGGTTACTTTTAACGGCTCCACTGCCGAAACACTAAACGATTCAGGTAATGGCACCCAATTCAATTTCGTTACATTTAACAGCGGTGGTAGTAAAACGATTAACTCAGGAAATTTTTCGGTATCCAGTACCGGGGTGCTCACTATGGGCAGCAGCACATCCCTTGCAGCAGGCGGCTATTTGACGTTAAACTCAGATGCAAGCGGTTCGGCCACAGTTGCAGCCATACCGGCAGGGGCAAGCATAACGGGCAATGTAAATGTGCAACGGTATATAACCGGCGGGGCAGGTCATCGGAGCTATAGATTGCTTTCGTCGCAGGTTACACAGGGAAGTGGTGATTATAGCATAAATTATTTGATTAATTCTACTTTTCTGACTGGCACTGGCGGCACCGGTGGCGGTTTTGACAAGGCCGGTAATCCCACTTTATACCTGTTCCGCGAAAATCTGGCACCCCTTTATACCACCTATATAAACAGTAATTTCAGAGGGATCAATACAATCAGTTCATCACCTAACTATCTTATTGATGGTGATGCCGGAACATTTAATATCCCAATAGGTAATGGTTATTTGTTCTTTTTTAGGGGCAGCAGAGCTACAGTTAACCCTTATATAACTACTACCATTCCTATTGCAACTACATTAACGGCAACAGGGACATTAAATGCAGGCGCCATCACTGTTATAGATTGGTACACACCCGGTTCCTCAAATTTGGGATACACCACCACCAGTGCGAATAGTACAGTAAGGGGTTTTAATTTGATGGGGAACCCCTATGCAAGCTCGATAAACTGGGATACGTTCAGTACTACAGTCAGTACCGCTGGCCTTTACGGCCCGAGTCTTACTCAATTTATGTATGCACTTAACCCGGTGAGTGAAAATTACGGTGTTTATCAAGTCGGGACAGGTGGTGTTGGTACTAACAATGTCACCAATATTATTGCCAGCGGGCAGGGTTTTTTTGTAAAAGCAACCAGTACTTCCGCCCAGTTGACCTTCAATGAAACCGCGAAAGTAAACACCCAGGTTACGGGGCCGTCCCTGCTTATGGACAGTCAACCGCTTGCCCAGGCCTCCAACCAGATGCTCCGCTTGCGCATGTTAAAAGACTCTGTTAATACCGATGAGATCTTTATCCGTTTTAACAGCACAGCCAAAGCAGCTTATGATCAAAATGAAGATGCCATCTATCTAACCGGTCAGGGACAGGTAAGCCTGGCAAGCCTTTCAGCTGATAACATTAGTTTAGCGATCAACCAGTTGCCATTGCCTAAACAACAAGCACAGGTGGTGGGCTTAAAAATAAATGCCAAAGCGGATGGTATTTATAGTTTAAACATGGTTGATATTAAGGAGATACCTGAGCTTTATGATATATGGCTGATGGATGCCTATAAAAAGGACTCGCTGGATATGCGGCACAATTCAACCTACAATTTCAATGTTTTCGTTAACGATACCACTACCTGCGGCAGCAAACGCTTTAAGCTTATTATTCGTCAAAATCAGGCTTATGCTTACCGGTTGTTGGATTTTACAGCAATTAAACTGACAACAGGCTCGGGAGTACAGGCGATATGGAATACGGAAAATGAGCAGAACTACACCAATTTTACGGTTGAACGAAGCACGGATGGCGGAAAAACATTCGAGGTAATAGGAGGGCTTACAGGCAGCGGCCTGGGTACCTATAGCCTCGTGGATAGAAATCCTTTGAACGGAGAAAACCTTTACCGTTTGAAACAGGAAGATCTTAATTCGGTAATAACTTATACGCAACCAGTTGTGGTAATGTATGCAGCAAGCAGCGGCACATTAGCGAACAATTTGATCAGCGTTTATCCTAATCCGGCAAGAAGTACTATTAATTTAACGATTGTTGGACAACCCACAGCAACTGCTGCCTATAGCATAGTTGTTACCAATAGTTTAGGAATTCCGGTAAAACAAGCTACAGTTGCACAGCCAGAGTGGCAAAGTAGTATAGGGAACTTAGTGCCAGGAGATTATGTGATACGAGTGGTTAACAATAAAGACAAAAACCTGGTTGGGCAAATCAAATTTGTGAAGTTATAAACCTTAAGTTTGTGGTCGATATTATCACCGCGCCACAACTCACTCAAGCTGTCCGTAGTATTACGACTCAATATTTTGTTTGGTATTTTTGTTGTTTAAGTTTACTTCGAACAAAGATATACTACGGATATGTTTACTATCGAACAGATAAATGATGTACACGAAAAGCTGGGTACAATGAAGGACTTTTTGAGCTATGTAACAGCGCTTAAGTTGCTGGGTGTTGAAAAGTATGACTCTTATTTGACTGACGGGCACTCTCAATACTTTGGCGCAGAGGGATACCATATTGAATCAGGCCCTGTTCATGAAAAATTGCTCATTGCGGACAATGGTGACAAAGAAAGCTTCCTGCTACATCTCTCTTTACACGGAGAAAGAAAAACTGATTATATGACGATGTCTCGCGGTTTAGCTGAAAGCGGCATAGAAAAGTGGACAGTAGATATTAATGTTGCAACCATCTCTTACTATGACAAGAAGGGAAATCAGCTGTTGGTAGAATCAATTGTTTAAAATTTAGATAATTATCACAAAGCTATCTTCGTAAGGGCTCGAACCCTATTCAGCATCTAAGTTATTTAACGAAATTTATCGTCAAATAATGCCTGACTCTTGATGTTTAAGTTGTTGAATCTATTTGATTATCAATTATATTTACAATAAATGTTAAGATCATTCATTTACGTTATTGTTCTTTTGCTGTGCATTGATATTGGTGTGCAGGCACAGATCATTCCGTTTAAGAACTACGGGATCAAGGATGGCTTAATCGACAATAACGTACAGGCGGTGATCAGGGATGACCGTGGATTGCTTTGGGTAGGCACCGACTTTGGGATCAGTTGGTTCGACGGGAAAAGGTTCTACCAGCCGCAAATAAAAACAAATATTGGTCAGCTCTTTGTAAATGGCTTTTATAAAGACAGGGACGGCAGCATCTGGACACTCACTTTTTTTAACGGCATATACAAATATAAAAATGGCCGGTTTACCAATTATCTTGTTGATACACTGCTGCATAATGCTGCGGAAAATTCCATATCAAACATGATACAGGTATCCGCCAGCAAATATGTGGTGGTTAGCGATAATTCTGCTTATTTGTTCGATGGGCACAAATTTTCAATATTCGATCCACCCAATCCCTCTTTAAAAAGATCAACAAATGATGTTACGCAATTAGCCGACGAAACTATACTGTTTAGCACGGATGATGGTATTTTTTTCTACCGCTATGATAACGGAAAATTTAAGTTGACAGGTCATGCTTTAAAAGATCAGCTAGTGGGCAAAGTATTAATAACTAAAAAGCAATTATGGGCAATTACAAACCAAAAATTATTATCCTATGATAATATGGGCGTTCAATCGTTTTCCCAGACCCCCAAAGTCTATTTGGCTAATAAACCTATAAGGGACGTTACAGCAGACAAGGATGGAACCGTATGGACATTTACTGATAATGGCACAATATGGGCATTAACCGATACCGTATTTAAAATAAAAAATGGGGAGATAACCCAATACACTTCCGGCAATGGACTGCCCGAAAATATTCAGCAGATATATTGCGACAATGCGGGCCTGGTATGGTTTGCAAACCGGAAGGGAATAAGTATGCTTGGCGATGAATATTATGAGTTTAATACCCTCAAAAATGGCAGAAATGAAGAGCCTGTATCATCCCTAATTACAGACCGGCAAAACAACTTATGGATAGGTACTGTAAATGGGATGGTGCTTAAAAAGAACTCGCGGTACTCTTTTTACAGTAACATAGATAAGCAATCAATCGGGTATGTAACATGGCTTCACAAAAATAAGGACGGTTCGTTTTTAGCAGGCACAACTATAGGGGTGTTGAAAGCTGATGGCAATTCAATAAAAAAAGAATTCAATATCCAGTCAACGGCGATTGGCACTGACAAGGAAGGGCATCTGTGGTTCGGTGATATCAACGGACATATATGGATGGATGAAGGCAATGTATTAAAGCCTTTAAAAGTCGATTATCCTGCTAATGAAATGATAACTGCGATACATCCCGGAAATAAGTACGTATGGGTGGGATACCGGGAGAAGGGTATAGTAAAATATACGATTAAAAATGATACGCTTTTAAAGGTAAAGGAACATAGCACAACAACCACCAGGTACAGCGATATGCGGATAAGAAGCAGCGCTATAGATAGAAATGGCAACATTATTTGGGGCACGCGCACAAATGGAATTTTCGTATTCTCACTAAATCACGATAAGCTGTTGGCGCATATAAATACACAAAATGGCCTAAATGGGAACTGGATAAAGGATATCTATTGCGATGCTGACGATAAATTATACCTTGCTACCAATAATGGTATCAGTATAGTTTGGGGCGATTATAAAAACCCTTTTATAAAACAGATTAAAATAAACAATGACAATATAAACAGGGAAGCCAACTGTATTTTAAAGGAAGGCGGTGTTTTTTATATTGGCACCAATGAAGGTGTGTTGAAGTGGATGCCGGGCAATATCAGGAAGGACACAGTTTCTCCTCCCATATATTTTACGCGCATAGATATCCAGGGGCTAAAAAAATTCTCGATCGATCCCTATGCTGCTAATACAGGGAACATTTCCTTAACCTATGATCAGCATTTTATCTCCTTTGAATTTGCCGGGATCAGTTTGAAAAACCCCGAAAGTGTTAGGTATCATTATATTTTGAGTGGGCAGGATAATGAGTGGAGCCCATTAACTGAACATAACGATATAGCCTACAACCTGAAACCGGGCGATTATACATTTAAAGTTGCAGCCGAAAATGCAGATGGGGTATGGAGCCGTCACCCCGCTCTTTTTCATTTTATAATAAGGCCCCCGTTTTGGCAAACATGGTGGTTTATATTGCTGATGGCGGTAATTATAATATTTACGGCATACAGCGCCTACCGATATAAATTAAGTAAAATGCTTGCACTGGAGTTGTTGCGGAATAAAATATCAACCGATCTGCACGATGATATTGGTTCAACCCTCAGCTCAATTTCAATATTAAGCGAAGTTGCAGCAAGAGAGAAGGAACAAACATCCAAGCGGATATTGGGTGAGATCAATGAGCGATGTCATCAGCTGATGGAGAAAATGGACGATATTGTTTGGAGCATCAGTTCCCGGAACGACACAGTTGGTAACCTGCTCATCAGGATACAGCAATTTGCATCCACAGTACTTGAAGCGAAAGATATTGATTATGAGGTTAACGTTCCTGACCGGGTTAAAGAAGTAAAATTGGATATGCAGCGCAGGCAGCATATTTATCTTATACTAAAGGAGGCTATCAACAACCTGATCAAATACTCTGATTGTACCATTGTATGCATCAATACCGAATATACAAGTGGCCTGCTCAAAATTGAGGTGGCAGATAACGGGCAGGGCTTTGATATAAAATGTATTCAGCCGGGCAATGGTTTGCTCAATATGCAAAAACGCACAGATGCGATGCGTGGCACCCTTCTGATCACATCAGCGCCTGGCAAGGGAACGCAGGTAATATTATCAGTAGAAATAGAATAAATGTCCTATAGAAAGCCCTTTAAATATTGTTGAGATTTACGCTATGATCAAGGTAGCTATCGTCGAAGATAACCAGATCCTCAGAAAGAGTATGGAACAGCTGTTTGAGCAAACGGAAGATATCGTTTGCGTGGCTTCGATCAAAAACCTGCTCAATGTGGTCAGTACTTTCCAGAAAGCCCAGCCGGATATCGTTCTCATGGATATAGGCTTGCCGGATATTTCGGGTATTGAAGGTGTGCGTACGCTCAAAAATAATTTTGATAATATGCAGATACTGATGTTCACAGTATTTGAAGATGATGATAAGATATTTGAGGCCATCAGGGAAGGCGCTTCGGGTTACCTGTTAAAGAAAACACGCCCTCAGGAAATTATTGACGCTATCCGTGACTTGCACCAGGGTGGTTCGCCAATGAGCCCCTTAGTAGCAAGGAAGGTTGTACATTACTTCCAATCGGGTTCGCCGCTTAAGGAAGAAGATTTCCAACTTACTACGCGCGAAAAAGAAATACTATTTGCCCTGGTGGATGGCCTGAGCTATAAAAAAATAGCAGATAAATATTATCTCAGCGTACACACCATCCGAAAGCACATTTCCAGCATTTACGAAAAATTGCACGTCCACTCCAAATCACAGGCTGTAGCCAAGATCCTCAATTCTCAAAAGCACAAATAAGTCGCTGCACTTCTTTATTGCTGATTATCACTGCATTCCGTCATAAAAATATGGGACAAATATCCCATTGAAAGTTTTGGGCATTCTTCGTCACTTTATTAAAAATCCTATTAGCCATGAAAAAAATAATACTACTGGCTGGCCTTGTTCTTCCATTTCTCCTCGTTGCTGAGCGGGGGGTTGGCCAGACATCTAATTCAGGTGTAAACAATAGCATCAATAACAGCTTGAACAAAGCAGGGTCCTCGCTCAACGGCTTGTTCAAAAAGAAAAAAAAGGATGTAAAAGATACAACGCAAAACAATCATGTTAATAGCGCTGTGCCTTCAGCCACAGCAGCAACTGCAACGGCTGCCACTGCAACTCAGGGTCCGCAGGCTGTTTTAACATCTTATCAAAACTATGATTTTGTGCCTGGCAATAACGTTTTGTTCGAGGATGAATTTACAGACGACCAGAGCGGGGAATTCCCAACACATTGGGACCTGAAAAAAGGACAAGCCATCCTTAATATGCAAGGTACGGACAAAGCTTTTTTTGTAACCGATGGCAATTATGCCGTTTTACAGCCACTGATGAAAAACAATTCTTATCTCACCCAAAATTTCTCTATAGAATATGACCTGTATGCTAATGGCGGTTACGCCCCAATCATTGACATTGAGGACGCGAACAGAGGCGGCCATCTCTGGATACAGGTAGGAAAGGCAAGTGCAAGCTGGTCGGGATATATTGCAAGTACCGATAAGACAACCGACTTTGCCGGAAACCTGCCTGCCGATATTGCTAATGATAATTTCGCCAATAAATGGCACCATATCGGCATAACTTATAAAAATGATCAGATGAAAGTTTATGTGGACAAATATCGTGTACTACTTGTACCGCATTGCAACGGGCTGTCGCCTGCTTATGTTATTGTTCAAGGCGCAGGAGACCAAAGCAAGCCCATTATCTTCAAAAACTTCAAAATAGCCGATGGCGCACAGATGTATATGACCGGGCAAAAATTCACTGATGCTAAAATAGTAACCCATGGCATCAATTTCGACATTGATAAAGCCACCATCAAACCCGAAAGCATGGGTACCATTAATATGATAGTACGGGTGATGAAAGATAACCCGGATATTAAGTTTGAGGTTGACGGTCATACTGATAACACCGGTACCAGCCCGCATAACCTTACGCTATCACAGCAACGTGCCGACGCTGTAGTAGCGCAGTTTGTTGTGATGGGTGTCGATGCCTCACGGTTAACATCAAAAGGCTTTGGAGATACTAAACCAATTTCAGACAATGCCACGCTCGAGGGAAAAGCAAATAACAGGAGGGTTGAGTTTATAAAACTTTAATGGTTCGAAATATTTCAAATACCAAACACAATGAAACAACTATCATTTACCTGCTTCATACTAACAGTTGTGCTTAGCCAGGCTACAGCGCAAGTATCAATGAGAGATTTTGCTGCAAAAATCAAATCGCTCGACTCTACTATCGTGATATCTAAAGACGTTTATGGGCAAAACATTGCTTTTGACGCTCTTAATGTGCTGATGAATAAGCAAATTAATTATTTCAATTCACAACTTAGCCCATTACAGACAAAGTATGTGGCTGATACAACAAAAGCGGGCTTTTATCAGCGAAAGGCTGCAAGAGAGTATAAAGTATCTGCAGAGGAAGCTAAGACCAATGAAGCCCATGCTCAACGGGATAAACAAGCCGGCGACACTGATTCGGGTATTGCAGGGCAGGCAAATATGGATGCGGGTTTTAAATTAGAAGATATTCATAGAATCAATGAAAACCTTGCACCAGAGAAGAAGATGTACAAGGACCTTCAGCAATTGAGAGGCAATATAGTCGCCAACCAAACTGGTATCAATACTGATCTTAACAGTTTTGAAGAAACACTTAAAATAATAATAATACGCTAAATGCTTAAAAAAGCCTGTTTTAAATAAAACAAAAAACATGAAAACCCTACTATTTACCTGCTGCTTCTTTGCAATAGTGCTTAGCCACGCTACAGCGCAAGTATTCCCACGCGATTTTCAAAATAATATTAATGCGCTAAACACGGCCATTGCTCAAAAAAACTTTACCGGCGAAAATAACGCTTATGAACAGCTGGATATAATGATGAATACCCAAATCAAGTATCTCACTGCAACTGTAAATACCCTGCAAAAAACATATGAAGCAGATACACTAAGAATTAGTAAGGATAGGGATAAGGTGATAGACGGTTTAAAATTAGCTTCCGCGGCGCAGGGCTCTGCGAGAAATACTGATATGCAGATTGTTGAAAAGTTGAAGGCCGCAATTATAGACGGAAAAAATATAGCGTCAAAAGAGTTAGTCACTATCACAAAACAATCCGGCATCCTGGCAACGGAACAGAAAATATATAATGGCCTGCGATTATTGCGGAACAATTTGGCTGCAAACCAAAGTAAAATCGATGACAGCCTCAACCAGTTTGAAGCAACGCTTTAATAGCCTTTTATGATGAAACTTATTCTAAATCAAATAATACAATGAAAAACCTACTACTTACCTGTTGCCTACTCGCAGCAGCGCTTAGCCAGGCTACAGCGCAAATATCCATAAGTGATTTTAATACAAATATTAATGAGCTAAACGCGGCGATTGCCAAAAAAGATTCTCTCGGACAAAGGCATGCTTTAGACAGGCTGAATTCGATGGTATCTCTGGAAATCAGATACCGCACTTCAAATATGACAACTATCCCAATGCAAGGCAGGCAAGATTCAATAGCAGCGGAAAAAGCATGGATGAAGGCGAATGATGATCTTAACAAAGCAATTGCTGAGCCTTATGGCACCACCGCACAAAGTAAGGCTAAAAAAAGTAAGGATCTACAGGATGCGCAAAATGAGCGTGCAGCAGCTCAGGCAGAACTGAAAAAAGCGTCAGGAGAGAGACAAATGTTTATTAATAATAGAAATAACCTGGAAACTGAACTGAAAATAAGGCGTGATTTTTTACCATTAGTAAGTGCCAATATACCGGCCAACCAAAGCAGCATTAATGACGATCTTAAACAATTTGCGGCAACACTCCAATGACTTTTAATAATGAAACTTATTTTAATTCAAATAATACGGTGAAAAACTTACTATTTACTTGCTGCCTAATTGCAGTAGCGCTTAGCCAGGCTACAGCGCAAGTATCAAAAAGCGATTTTAATGCAGATATTAATTATCTAAACACGGCCATTACCAAAAATGATGCTCGCTTACTAAGGGGTGCTTTCGACGGGCTAAATAATAAGATAGCTAATGAGATCACTTACCGCACTTCAAATATGAAAACCATCTCAATACAAGCTAAGCAAGATTCACTGGAAGCGGTAAAAGAATTGACTCAAACAAAATCTGATTATGACAAAGCAATGGCTGAGCCATCTGGCCTCACCGCGCAAAGTAGGGCTAAAAAAAATAAGGATCTACAGGATGCGCAAAATGAGCGCGCAGCAGCTCAGGCAGAACTGAAAAAGGCGTCACAAGATGTTCAAATGTTAATTAATAATAGAGATAACCTGAATATTGAACTGAAAATAAGGGGTGATCTTACACAATTATATACCAATATACCGGCCAACCAAAATGACATTAATGTCGATCTTAGACAATTTGCGGCAACGCTCCAATGACCTTATGGCTAAAGGAACCCGAGCTTAAATTAAAAAATATGAAAAAGATATTTATTCTAACCTGCTGCCTGGTCGCTTTTTTCCTGGGCCATGCTTTGGCGCAAACATCACCTATATCAAAAAGCCTCTTTACTGATCGCGTCAATGCGCTTAAGGCAATTTTCGCATCACAGAAGAACAACACTACGGAGCAAAGCAATCGCTTTAACGGTCTTCTTGAAATGATGAACAATCAAATAAGTTATCTCAATTCAACAATTACATCATTGCAGGCTCAGTACAAAGCTGATACCACAAAAACCGGCCCCGACAAAAGAAATGCCGATGCAAACTATAAGAAAGTGGCAGCTACCTTTTCTAAAAACGGTGCTGCAAATAACGCTGCTAATTTGGCTGAATTACAAAAAGTGGCTGCAGCTGCTGTAAAAGCACATAATGAAGATTTGCAGTGGCTCGCCTTATACAATACGATTCAATTAGATAGCAGTAACCTGAAACAAGAGAAAACCTTTTATAATATTCTCGTGCCGCTTAAAGGCAGCAACCTTTTCGACCACCAGGTTCGCGTCATTGACTACCTTAATGGGTTTGCATCAACACTTCAATGATCTTTTATGATGACGTTATTTTAAATCAAATAAAACAATGAAAAAATTTACACTTACTTGCTGCGTACTCGTTGCAGCGTTTAGCCAGGCTACAGCGCAGGCATCAAAAGACCTCTTTGATGGTAATATTAACGCATTTGCGGTGTACACTTCACAACATAGTGCAGGTGGGGTAAATATGACCTATAACAAGCTTAACCTATTAATGCAGAAGCAGATCACATACCTTAAAAACACGATTAGCACTTCAATGGCAACCTATGCTGCTGATTCAACAAAAGCCAGTGCTGATATGAGAGCTTCAACCGGGGCAAATAATGCGCGCCAGCATTCTGCAGCAGAGGCAGAAGTACGAAAGACCCAGGCAGAATTGGGCCCAATTAACCAATACAAGACTAACCTTGCGACAGATAATACACTCATGACTAATATCAACACATTATTTAAGAATAGCACTGCGAATAAAGATGCGATCATTGCGGCTCTTCACCAGTTTGCATCAACACTTCACTAATGCATAAAATATGTCATGGCTTGATAAATTGTATGCCATTGGTTATGGCAGCTCTAACTGCCATGAGGAGCTAAGATCATTAGTTGCATTAGCGGAAAGGATCAACTTGCCTGTTGGTGCAATGCACAGATAGCCGCCAGCCTGAACATTCCTGATCCTGAAAACATTAGGGTACTGAGTAGGCTCCATCGCCCACACGCAATTTTGTGGCTGATAGATTTCAGAAAGCACAACGTAACCCCTGTCAATATTTATAAAATTTTGTTTCCATTTGTTCTTTATACTAAAATAACTTGTGCCGGCAACAGGTATAAGCTGCCATTGTGCACTCCACCAACCGTTATCGATAATAGTGCTATTTGGCTGGCCCGTTTGATTGTTAATGTAAGTGTTGTTGGATGTGTTTTTTATTTTAAAAAATCCCTGGGAGTTGAGCAACAGTGGCGGCCCATTTTGAGCGATGTAACTGGCATTAGCAAATGGAGCAGAAGCCGGAGGCGGAAGTTGATCGGCAAAATCGATCACTTCAACATTGGGCCGATCGTTCAACGGAACAATTACAATTTCATCTGTGCTGATGGTTTGTCCTGGTCTTATCCAGTACCCAATCTGCACAAACCGTTTGTTTTGTACAATTTTATTGGTGTTGCCATCCCTGTCGTCAACCATGGCGATAACCTTACAGGGATCAGCATTCAGTATGGCGGTGTTTGAAGTAAGTCTTGCACCGGTGGCATTAAGGCAATTGAACCTGGCAAGCTGGGCCGATACATTACCCAGTATATTGGAGCCATCCTGGTAGAAAATAATTTTCGGCTCGCTTGTGGTATTGGTTACATAAAACCTTACAGCATAACGACTAAAATCCCCCTTGTTGCCTACGGCTTTTACTTCCTGCGATTTAATAACATAGCCTATTTCCAACCCGTTCATCTGCAATGGCTGCGTGTCTGTAACGGGGTAAGCCTGCTGGGCCCAAGATTGATTAATAACAAGCAAGAACAGGATCAGGAGAAGTTGTTTTTTGTTCATGACTGCTGGTTTTAAGGTTTATTAATTTGAACAAATGCAGATATGATAAATACTACAAATTGCTATCAGAATTAAATTACGGCATTAATTCTCTCCATAACAATAACATATATGTACTATTTTTCGAGTTTTTTTATAGTGTACTGACAAAACAGTGTCAGTACTTTGATCACCCTGGTTTCGTAAATTTGTATATACCTGGTTCTGCTACCGCAAACAATCCTGTTTGTGGTTTTACCATACAACACTTTCATGCTGTACACCATATTCTGTGTACCGGCATTCTATCATATAATGGATCAGTTGCGATAACTGATCCGAATTGTTCTTTGACATATTGATTCGCCGGGGTGGATTGTAATTCGTCGTTTTAGGGCGGATGCGGATTCTGAGTAACTTAGTTAACTTAAACTTCACCTAACGGCAGGGTCTCCTACGGAAGACCCTGCGGGGACCAAAGTGTCGCTAAGTTTTTTATTTAATTCTTCTTTGTTCTGTTTAATTATACACGAAGCCGCGATGAGTAACCAAATGCAGCAGCCAAGCACCCAAAGCCGGTTCGGCAATCCAATAACTACGCCAGGCCCAAATTTCCCCTCATTTTTTGGCAGCAAAATCGCAAAGGTTAAAAGCATTAAAACAATACTAATCCACGGTACCTGAGCCGACCAGATAAGTGGTTGCCGGGCCCAGGCCAAAGTTGGGTTGTAACGCAGGCTTATGCTTATTAATACAACTCCAATTGTCATACTGGGAACACCTATCATGAAACCCAAAGCATGCATGTGGCCTTGAGCTGTCATTTCGGTTTTAGGTGTGTTAATAGGGTCAGTGACATTGAAGCCGGCAATAATTAGTCCGATGGCAGTAACCAGCATCAAGGCTAAACCAATCTTGCCGCTGATAGTAGGCGTTTGTAACCAGACCGCTGCAGTAATACTGACGCAGCTAAATGCAAGACAAAAAAACGCTGCCTGCATTATCCAGCCGTAACGTCCAATCCCATACTCACTTACCATGTGCCACATAGGGTTAATGTCAGATTTGATAAAATGCAACAAAATAAGTAGTAGTAAAAATATTAATGTTGTAATTAACGAAACATATGCCCAAATAACCTGGAGTTCACTAATTGGGGTTAAGACTTTTATTGTTTGCATTATTGTTATATTTTACAAATAAATAGCATTATTTTTTCACTACTTCAACTTGCCGGATATCACTGCATTAACCAAGTCGTGTTTTATAGCATCGACCAAACAAATGTAGTGTCGCAAATTGACAAGAAAAACATGGGAAAGCGACAATTTTAAGGGTTGTTTGCGACAGTGAACCATAGTACTTTTGCTTTATGAAACATATATCCATTCTTGTTCCTGAAAGTGATAGCAGCATAGTGAATATTGATGGAACGTACCAGATTTTATCAAAAGTAAATGAGCATTTGGCCCAATCTGGTAAACCGCCCTTATTCGACATTCACCTGGTTGGTCTGCAAAAGGATGTCATAATGAAAAAAGGCCTATTCAAAATATATCCTGATGTGTTGATACAGGAGGTATCTCATACCGATCTCATCATTATCCCAGCTGTATATGGCGATTTTGAGAAAATACTGGCTGTAAACCGGGAGATGCTTTCGTGGATTGTGACACAGTATAAAAAAGGGGCATCGATAGCGTCATTGTGTATTGGCACTTTTTTTCTGGCTGGCACGGGTCTTTTAAATGGACATCAACATGCCCGACATTGATGGTATGCAACTGGTACAAACGCTGGCTTCAAAACCGATGATCATATTCACAACGGCTTACAGCAGTTACGCCGTGGAAAGTTACAACTTGAACGCCATCGATTATTTGCTGAAGCCCATCACCTTTGAACGGTTCCTGGCGGCTGTTAATAAGGCCACTAACCTGGTCGCCACAAAAAACAATACTATTGCCAGGGATGATGAAGCGGCGACTATTTTTATCAAAAGCGGCCCGCAAACCTACCAGGTGAAAGTAGCCGATATCCTGTACCTGGAAAAAGACGGCAATTACATTACCGTTCACCTAAAGGATAAACAAATACTGATCCGCGAAAACATGAGTGACATTTTTGACCTTGTACCGGCCGCGGGCTTTGTGCGGGTACACAAATCATATGTGGTATCCACCAGGCATATCACCATGATCGAAGTGCATCAGTTGATCATCAACGGCAAAAAAATTCCTATTGGCAGTACCTATCGCGAATCGTTACGAGCGCGATTGGGAATGGGCTAACATTGCAATCTATTGAGGACATTGAAGTGATATAAGGGGCTCGATTGACATCCCCCCGCCTGTTTTTAGTCCGGGATTGTAAATCCGGACTAACGTGAAATAAAGGTGAGTATAAATTGTTAGCGTTATCATTCCATTTCACTGTTGTACTTGCTACGATATTGCAAAGGTGCTAAGCCGGTCACTTTTTTGAAAATAATCCGAAAGGCTTTGGAGTCCGTATAACCGACTTTGTTCATAGCTTCATTTACGTTAAGCCTTGAGGATTCAAGGCTTTTCTTTACAGCTTCTATTTTTACCCGTTGTATATATTCCAATACGGTATTACCGGTCGCTTTCTTAAATCGCCGTTCAAGGTTCCTGCGACCTATCGATAACATAACCGCCAACTCATTCACCGGTATTTTATAATGAATGTTATTTTCTATAAAGTCCTGCGCTTTAATTATGTCTTTATCTTCATGTTTTCTTTGCCCGTTGAATATAATAAAAGGCGATTGGCTGTTGCGATCAATATCTATTTCGAAGCCCTTTGAACAGAGAATAGCCATATCCCGACC
>Ga0206812_1002_pt1 | contig 63588 bp, 62 predicted proteins | sample Alteio_BWOrgCont_54_FD_152912 | JGI IMG/M metagenome (GOLD analysis project Ga0206812, IMG submission 152912) | Enriched cells from forest soil in Barre Woods Harvard Forest LTER site, Petersham, Massachusetts, United States -... | ecosystem: Environmental > Terrestrial > Soil > Temperate forest >... | reverse complement strand
GAAAGGTCTACTGTATCAACTTTTAGAATGTAATGTATAGCGAGCCCGTGACTATTTTGCACATTATTGTGAGCGGAAACATCCGGGATAAATAAAAAAATGCAGGATGCAAATACAAGAAATGTCCTGAGAATGTGCATAAAATGGTATTATTAAAAATAAATTATCAATTTCTAATAGCACAACACGTTACAGATAACAAATTTAATGAACATTTATACGAAGGAGTTTGTTTTTACTGATCATGCGGTGAACCAAACCAGGTGAGTTTGCCAGTATGGTGACTGAGCAGTTTCCATTCGTCAAATTCAAAACTGATCAAAGCAACGCTGCCAGGTGGTACATCAATATCCATCCCGGTAAAATGATAGATCATCTCACTGATACCGGGGTTGTGGCCAACTAAACCGATGCACTCATATTTGTCATTAAATTCGTTGATGATATTGATCAATTCGCTGCGCCCGGCTTCGTAGATCCTTTTATTTTCCAAAGGTTTAGGGACAGATAAATGTTCCGAAAATATATCCGCAGTAGCCTGCGTGCGCAGTGCGGGGCTTGTAATTAGTAATTGGGGTATAATTCCCTCGTTTTTTAACCTTTCGGCCATTAAAGTTGCATCCTGTATGCCCTTAGGTTTAAGTGGACGTTCAAAATCGCTGTAGCTGGTATCATGAACTGCTTTTGCGTGGCGTACTAATAAGAGCTTTTTCATAAGCAACTATAACAATTGTAAAGTAAATTGCTATAGTTGCTAAATTAGATTTATTTAAAGAAATATCCCAAAGAAAAGCTTATAACCTGGTTTTTGGTTGTACCGCCCTGGCTTCCGTTAGCAAGATTAGCTAATCCCAGGCTATAACCTGCATTAATTGTGAACCCTTGACTTAATTCATATCCGGCAAGGAAGTCTACACCGTAATCGGGATTTTTCACATCATTATCTCCACTTCCAAAAGTTACATTTGCATTTGTATCGGTAGTAGGAATGCCTGTGCCACTAACATGAGATGATGATTTACCAGAAAGGCCATATCCAAAATAAGGTCCTGCTCCAAAAAACACTTTTCCACTGCCAGCCGGAACTTTATAAACGAAATTAACAGGTAATTCAAGATAATCTAATGTTATTTTCCCATTGTCAGTAAAAGTAGATGTGCCATCGCTTGATGTAGAATTACTTTTACCCCCCTTGGTGCTAAATAATAAGGCTGGTTGGATAGAGAAACTGTTAAAGCCAAAATCAACTACTCCGCCGATGTGAAATCCGGCTAACGATTGTGTTGATACGGAGGCGCCATTGCCAGAGACCGTAAGCTTTGAAAGGTTAACACCGGCGTTTAATCCAAATGTTGTGGTTTGTGCAAATGTGCTTAGCGTGGCTATAATAAGCCCGGCTAAGATTAGGATTTTTTTCATATTGATAAGGTTTAATGAATTACAAAAATATTCAATTAATTCAGATTTGCAATTTATCCTTAAAGCCTTAAATGCTTTTCAGTGAATCGTTTGCGAAGTTAACAACAACATCCTCAGGTATATCGTTCATACACTTAAAATGCCCGAGCGGGCATTTCTCCAACCCAAATTTAGAACATGGCCTGCAGGAGAGCTCGATCCCGATCACTTCTGCATCCTTTACCATATAGGGCTGTACGCCTAATAATTCAGGCACGGTGCCACCCCAGATAGAGGCGATGGGTTTGTCAAATGCTTCGGCGATATGGGTTAGGCCGGTATCAAAACCTAATATTTTTTTTGCTTTTGATACCAGGTAAACTGATTCATCCAGCGATGTGATACCGCAGGCATTGTAGATGTTTACCCCAACAGCATTGGCGATTTCATTCGCGTTAGCTTTCACATCTTCGCCGCCTAACAATACAATGGGGTATTTTATCTCTTTACAAATGCTGATGATCTTCTCGTTCGGCATTCTTTTGGTAAAATGTGTGGCCCCGATCACAAAGGCTATATAATTATCATGGTGCGATGCCGGAAGCAATGTTTTCAGATCATGCTCAGTTTTGACGTAATAATCAATCGGTTTTCCGTCATTCTTTACGCCTAAAAACTTCACGGTTTTCATATATCGCTCCACCAGGTGTATCGGCGCGATCAGCTTTAAATTAAACTTCAGGCTCAGCCACTTGCGCAGGCGTTGTTTTTTGTAGGTTGATGACTTGATGCCCGTCCGCAATTTGATCAACGAAGTGCGCAGGTTATTGTGCAGATCGATAATGTAATCGTACTTTTCTGATTTGATCTCCTCGATGTTTTCCGATAAGGTCGGCTTTAGCAAAAGCAGCCGGTCGACATAAGGATTATTGTCGTAAATATATTTGAAAGCCGGTTTGGTTAAAAAGTGGACTTCAGCACCCGGCAATTGCTTTTTGAGGCAGCGCACTACCGGTGTAGTATAAATAATATCGCCCATTGAGCTAAAGCGGATAACCAGTATTTTCATGGCAGGGCTCAGGTGATACGGTTTCTTATTTTTTCAATAATGGAAGTGGATGAGTAGCCTTCAACAAAGTCGATAGTTTTCACTTCACCACCATTGGCAATTACTTCTTTGGCGCCTACGATGTTTTCTATCGAATAATCTGCCCCCTTAACCAAAATATCAGGCATTAAAGCAGTTATTACGTTGATGGGTGTATCTTCCTCAAAAACCACAATGGCATCCACGAAAAACAAAGCTGCCAACAATGCTGCGCGACTATTCTGATCATTAACCGGGCGGTCATCACCCTTGATCCTTTTTACAGAACTATCCGCATTAAGCCCGATCACCAGTTTATCACCCAGTTCCGCAGCTTTGGCCATGTAGGTAATGTGCCCAATATGCAGCAGATCGAAAACTCCATTGGTAAAAACCACTTTCTTACCCTCGCTTTGCCAGGCGGATATCAGGCCCTTAAGTTTAGGCATATCGCTTATTTTATTCAGCAGCGTTTTTTCGAGGTTTGCTCTCATAGTATAGTTTTAGACTTACGAAGTTTTTAAAACTTCGTAAGTCTGTTATTAACTAAAATATATCATCAACCGCCTTGCACATAATATGCCCGATCAGGATATGCATTTCCTGGATGCGTGCAGTGATATCAGATGGCACAATGATATTCAGATCGCACAGCCCGTTCATTTTGCCGCCATTCCTACCCGATAACCCTAAAGTTTTGCAGTTCAATTTTTGCGCTGATTTAAAGGCATTTAATATACCCTCGCTATTTCCGCTTGTCGAAATGCCGATAAATAGGTCGTCCGGTTGTGCCAAAGCTTCCAATTGGCGCGAGAATACATACTCATACCCATAATCATTTGCGATAGAGGTAATGGCCGAGGTATCAGTAGTTAAAGCGATACCCGGCAATGCTTTGCGCTCCTTAACAAAACGTCCGCTCAGTTCGGCAGCGATGTGCTGAGCATCGGCTGCGCTGCCACCGTTACCGGCCACCAAAACCTTGTTGCCGTTTTTTAACGTAGAAGTGATCATTTCGCAAGCGGTTTCAATATCCCCGGTAAGCGAATCAATAACCTTTTGGATTATATTTTGATGATCGTAAAGTTCTTCAATAACCATAATAGTATTTCGGATTTCGGATTTTCAATTTCGAATTTATAAATTTAGCTAATGACTCAATGCCCTAATGCCCCTTCAATATCTTCAATAATTTCATCGATCGTAGTTGTTGCACTGCCCACACGCCTGATCACTATCGCGGCAGCATGATTAGCCAGTTCGCAAGCTTCCTCAATGGCTAATCCTGATGCTATAAAATAAGCGATCGTAGCCAAAACAGTATCTCCAGCGCCTGTAACATCAAAAACCGCTGTAGCTTTCACAGGCAGCAGTTTATAGGTGATCTCATCCAAAATTACCATACCTTCTTCAGATAAAGTAACGATCAGGTATTCAACGCCGGTTTGCTGGAAAATTGTTTTAGCCGCTTTTTGCAGGTCCTCAATGTTTTTTATCTTTTCGGTTTTAGCGGCTTCTGCCAATTCCTTGCGGTTTGGTTTGATAATGAAAGCGCCCTTGTATTTTCCGTAATCCAATCCCTTCGGATCGATGATCACTTTCTTTTGCTTGCTGCTGGCCAGTCTGATAAGCCTCTGTGTTAATCCACTCGAAAACAACCCTTTGCCGTAGTCCGAGAACAACACAATATCTGCTTCGCTAATATAGGCATCTAACTTATCCACCAATTCATCTTCCAACTCACTATGTACAGGGTCAGTTACTTCCCTGTCCACCCGCACCAATTGATGACTGCCAACTACCACACGAGTTTTAACGGTGGTGGGTCGTTTGTTATCTTTCAGGATAGCATCGGTCGAGATGCCTTCGCTGGATAATATCCCGGTTAGCTGTTCGCCAAAAATATCATCGCCAATTACACCGCCCAAAGTTACCTTAGCGCCTAAAGCCACAAGGTTCTGCGCAACGTTTGCGGCGCCGCCTAAGGTGGTCGACTCGCTCCTTACATTAACGATCGGAACAGGTGCCTCCGGCGAAAGCCGGGTAGCATCGCCCCAAACATAATGGTCTATCATCAGGTCACCGATCACAAGGATAGCAGGTGGTTTCTGTGATTGTTGTATGGAACGTACTTTATCTGTTAGTATCATTTTTATTTCGGATTTCGTCCGCTAGCCAGCGGATCGATTTCGGATTTGTTATTTACCTGATTTCTTTAGTTCGAACACTTTCTTTATTTCTTCCAGTGAAAACGCGTTTAAGCACATTTCCTTATTCAGCCCGCCTTTACGGGCAGCTAATATACCATAATGCATATCTAAAAAGCCCTCGTTACGGTGCGCGTCAGGATTAATGGATAGTTTAACCCTTTTATCCAGCGCATACTGGTGCCAGCGCCAGTCCAGGTCGAGCCTTAAGGGGTTGGCATTGATCTCGATCACCACATTATTGGCCGCACAGGCATCGATCACTTTTTTATAGTCGAAATCGTATCCCTTTCTGCTTAGCAACAGCCTTCCTGTCGGATGTCCCAGTATCGTGGTGTATGGATTTTCAATGGCTTTTATAAGGCGAATGGTAGCTTTTTCCTTATCCATTTTCAGGTTGGTATGCACCGAGGCTACAATAAAATCAAATCGCTTCAAAATCTCATCCGGGTAATCCAGCGAACCGTCATTCAAAATATCTGACTCAATTCCTTTAAACAGGTGGAAGTCTTTTATCTTTTTATTCAGGTGATCAATTTCCTCATGCTGCTGTAAAACCTGTTCAATGCTTAATCCCTTGGCATAAAAAGCGCTTTTGCTATGGTCGCACATGCCCAGGTATTCCAGCTTTAATTGATCCCGGCAATACAGCGCCATTTCCTCTATGGAATTCACGCCGTCGCTCCAGGTACTGTGATTATGCAGCGCTCCTTTCAGATCGGTATAATTGATCAGTTGAGGCAAGGTATTGTTAGCTGCTTTTTCAATAAAAGCATCACCCTCACGCAGTTCCGGCGGCATCCAGGCGAGGCCGGCTTTCATATAGATCAGTTCCTCATTATCCGGCTCCTCAATATTATCGGTTATCCTGGCCAATACCGCCTGCACATGATCCTCGCTGCCTGTTTGTAAAAATAGCTCGTTGTAAAAGGATTTGATCCCTACAACTTTAATGCTTACGTGTAATCCATTGGCCGTTTTGCCGGTGATGTTGTGACCATCAACTTTCATATCCTCTATGAACTCTGTTTGGCTCAACGCATCTATACCTACCTGACTTACAATTGTGCCTACCAAAAGCGTAAGCTCGTTAATGATCTCGCAGCAGCGACGGTACCCGCCGGTAAACCTTACGTGGGCATCCGGGAAAATATCTTTTATGCGCTGGTATATTTCATTGGCGACAGGTTCAACCTGGGCATACAAAAACTTACCATTGCTGGCCATTTTAAATTCGATGACCTTTTTTATCTCCTCCTGTGTTTTTAGGCCGAAACCCTTGGCTTCTATCAGGCGGTTCTCGTTACAGGCATAGTAAAGTTCACCAATGTTTTCTATTCCGAGGTCGTGCCAAATCACCGCTATCTTTTTCGGGCCGATGCCTTTGATACCCAGCATTTCAACTATGCCCTCGGGGGTGGCAGCCAGTAGGTCTTTCAGTTCAGTTATCTCGCCGGTTTCCAGCAGCTCCACAATTTTGGTTGCAGTGCTTTTCCCGATACCATCGATCTTTTCTAACTCAGCTAAACTTTTTTTCGATGCGGGGTAGGGCAGCTTATCTACCTTAAATGCAGCATTAGCCAGCGACTTTATTTTAAATGGATTTTGGTCATGAAGCTCCATCAATTGCGATAACAGTCGGAGGGTGCGGGCTATTGGTTTATTTTCCATGGAATTGCGCGGTAAAAATACAAAAGGCGCTCCTTAGTTCATAAATAATAGTTGGATGCTTAATGTTTCAGTTTTATGGCAAAATTATTTAATAGGGAGGTGTGTACTGACAAAACAGTGTCAGTACTTTGTTCAAATCGATTTCGGATATTTGTATATATCCCTGTTGACTCACCCCGACTTTCTCCGCTAGCCAGCGGATGGTCGACCCTCCTTGCGCAAAGATGGTGAAGAAACAAATAGATAAATAACTAAAATCCCTCTTTACGGCTTGCCGTAGAGGGTAACTATATACGTGTTGGGGGGAAAAAAGTTGACATTTTAACTACTTTTTGATCCCTACTTTTAATAAAAATCTATGCAACGCCCCCATTGAGGTTTGAAGTATCGGGCCCGGTACCAAAACTTAGGGGGCATTGTTATTTAGTAATAAATCAAAGGCAAAATTAACCCTATTAAAACCTTCCGTTATTTGTTCTATTTGCGACCTCCCATACTTTTTTACCTCCAGTTTACCCTTACTGAATTTCTTGAATTTAATCTCATATACACCATTATAATCACTTAAATCCCGGTCTATTTCCAAATGAGCAAATATATTTCGGTGCGGTACCAAATCTTCAAGCGAACTTTTAAATTCCGGGAACGCTTTTAAAAAATCTTTATAATGAGCATCTAAAACATAGAACAAAATGTCTTTTTTACTCCCCAGCGTTACGCGTTCACTCATCCATAAAAATTCAAGTAATTCATTAGATGTAATTTCATCCTTGCAAAAATAGTTTGATAAAAATCTGTCCATTTTTCGCTCTATTTCTATTGTGGCCTCAAGTAAAATGCCGCGCAATTTGACAGAATGCTCAAGTAATTGTAATTCCAGTTCTTCATCCATAATTTGTCAGAGTTTCGATAAAAATAATGAAAATAAATGCAAATAAATTAGGTAGTATCGGGGAGTAATGTTATATTTGTATAACAAAACGGTAAAGCAATGACAACTAACTTTAAAAGCCTTATTCAAGTATTAGATTTCTTCAAAAGCGAAGAAACTTGCATCAATTACTTAGCAGAAAGCCGCTGGGGTGATAAACCATGCTGCCCTCATTGTGGTAACACAAAGGCATGGAAAACCAATCGTGGTTTTACTTGTGCCGCTAAAGAATGTGGCAAAAAGTTTTCTGTAACCACGGGGACTATATTTGAAAATACAAAGTTGCCATTGCGTTTATGGTTTGCTACCATATATTTGGTAACTGCTCATAAAAAAGGCATTTCATCATTACAGTTAAGCCGTGATCTTTCGATAACACAAAAAACGGCTTGGTTTTTATTGCACCGTGTACGTGCGATGCTGGCTAACAACAAACCTGAATATTTAACCGGCACCGTTGAGGTTGACGAGACTTACATAGGTGGTAAGCACCGTAACAAACATTCAAGGGAACGTAAATTATTAAATGAAAAAGGAACTGGGGCAATCAACAAAACCCCTGTGATTGCAATGTTACAGAGAGATGGAAACATCGTAACGATTGTTACTCCTTTGGCAAACGGTGAAGCTATTAAGCCTTTCATCTATGCAAATGTTGCTCCGGGTGCTACTGTGATAACTGATGGCTTTGGTGCTTATAAAGGCTTAGATAAGACTTACACCCACGAAGTTGTAATGCACTCTGAAAACGAATATGTACGTCCAGGCAATATTCATACTAATTCAATTGAGGGCTTTTGGTCACAATTGAAAAGGGGTATTATAGGTATCTATCATAATGTTAGCCCAAAACACCTGCATCGTTATTGCCATGAGTTCGGCTATAAATACAATACCCGTAAAGCTACAGATGTTGTAAGATTTGAAGATGCATTTTCAAAAGTCAATAATATTCGTTTAACTTACATTAATCTAATTGCTTAGTCTATGGAGAAAGAAAAGAAAGAAAAACCACCTAAAAAAAGAGAGGCCAAATATGAGGGCAAATTGGCAGTTAACGCCACCTTTGACCAAGTTATCAAAGCCTCTTTTTTAGGTAAACCTCCTGCAAAAAAGCAGGAATAATATAGTACTTGATTTTATTGCTGCTCTAAAACACCACATTTAAGCAAGCCCGCAATAGAAAGTCGTAGTACGCTGATTTGGCGTAGCTGTGTCTTTTTGCGGGTAGGGATGTGGTGTCCCTTGAGTAGCGGAAGATTTAAGCTACGCCATTAATTTTTTAACTCTAAACCCACCACAAAAATGCAAGACAAGGAAATTGCCGCCCAAAACAAGGCGCTAAAAGGATGTAGTATAATTATTGGAATATTTATACTCCTTTTCATCATAGCAATTGCAATGCTATTTCTTAATGGTTGTAATAACCCTCCCCATACACAACAACCCCATATAGAGCGAAAAGATACTATTCAACAAGTTATTGTTGGGATAAAGGACACTTTAAGAACGCCCATGTTTGATGTTACACTCAGGAGATTTTGGCTTTTAAAGTGGGTTGATACTCACAATGAATATACAGATTTGAACCCCGAGCCAAATACAAAGTATCTTGTGCTTGGATTGAAATATAAAAACACTGATACTGAAAGCCGTATGATAGGACAAGGGCAAATAATTATTAACTATAATGGAAGAGATTATAATTTTGACCACGCAGAAACTATAATGGCAGCCGGTTTTTCTACCGGCATGGAGCAATTGAATCCATTAACCACCCATACTGTAATATTCGTATATAAACTGCCAAAGGAACTTAAAGGAATTGCTTATTATCATCCGGGAAGAACGGATGATCGCCGCTATATATCTTTTGAAATAAAATAAATGAGAAAACGCAAGAATCCCTTTTTAAGAACTTTTAAATACTATCTGCTTTGCTTTTGGTGGCTTTTATTTCCAAGATAATTTGGATTTATGCTTGTTTTTCTTATATTATGCCTAACTTTATAGTATGGCAGAGTTTATTGATAAAATAACCATTTTTGATAAATCCGAAAAGTTTAGCGTTTCTTCCAATCGGCTTATAAACTTTGATTTTGAAATTGACGGTCACCGCAGCGGAATGTCAATTTCAATACGTGCTTTGATGTTGGCTGTTAGGAGTACTTTTCCGCTTAAAGAGGATAACGAAAATTTTTACCAAAAGTCAAAAGAACAAGTTGCTTAACTTCGGCATCAAAGTCGTAGTGAAAACCTATGATTCCACGAACTAAGTCCGGTCCGATATAATCTTTGGTAATATAATACATATCTCTAAAAGATTTAACCTCACTATACTCAATAGTAGTTTTATGTAATAAATCACAATAGATTTTATCAAGTTGATCCACAGCTATATCAAATAAAGTCAGTCTATCATCAAATTGCTGATAAGAAATTGGTTCCATATTTTTTAAGCTGATATTTCAGTAAATATAGAAAACATTTCATAACTTACCCCCAACACGTATATAGTTACCCCGTAGAGAGGGTGGTCGAGCGAAGCAAAGACCGGGTGAGTCTAACCGACGCTATTCAACAACACTTACATGTCGTATTGTACGGTATTCCATTATATATATTTTAAACTTCCGTGTAATACCCGGATAGCTTAAACACAAATTAGTTGTGAAACTAATTGAAACGTTCTTTGAAATTTTAGGCCATAATTAGGCCAATAAAAGCTGATAAAAAGTAAAACCGAATGAGCGCTGTCACCCTGAGCTTGTCGAAGGGTATGTGCGGTAAGGCCAGCCCGCTATGTTTCGAACGGCATATTAGACTTACGAAGTTTTTAAAACTTCGTAAGTCTTTAACCAGCCATCACCTATCTACTTAATCACAATATCATAAGGCATTCTCGCCTGGGGCACCCGCATCATTTGGGTCACGCTTTTGATCTGATCGTAATAACGGTAATTATCGCCCAGTTCTGATTTTACGAAGTGAGCTTTCATTTGCGCACTTAAGCCCGAACCAAACTTGTTGAAGATGCTTTTTTGTTCGGGATAGGCTACAAGCTTGTAATTTTTGATATTCGCCTTTTTAGCTGCGGAGTGTATGGCATCATTGATATTTCCTAAGCGATCAACCAAACCTATCTTTAATGCCTGCGTGCCGGTCCAAACGCGGCCCTGCCCAATGCTGTTAACATACTCCTGCGTTTTATGGCGCCCGTCGGCAACTGCTTTGGTAAAAGAATCATACCCGCGGTTTACGCTGTTTTGCAAAATGGCTTTCTCTTCGGGTGATAAGGGTCTGCTCATATCACCCAGATCGGCGAATTTGCCTGTTTTTACGCCATCAAAGGTGATACCCAACTTATCATTAAATAATTTTTGCAGGTTAGGGATAATGGCGAATATGCCTATCGAACCGGTAATAGTATTAGGTTCGGCAATGATGGAATCCGCCGCGCAGGCAATGTAATAACCGCCAGATGCAGCTACATCACCCATGGAAACAATAATGGGTTTTACTTTTTTGGTCAGCATCACTTCGCGCCAGATCACATCAGATGCAAGCGAACTTCCACCTGGCGAATTGATACGCAGCACCACCGCTTTAATATTATCATCCAGCCTTACCTTGCGCAACGCTACGGATATTCTTTCAGAACCTATACTGTTTTCATCCCCGTCGCCACCGGCTATCTCGCCCGAAGCATATACAATGGCAATACGGTTTTTTGAATCTTTCTTTTCTTTTTCGCCCTTGGCATCCGCGTTGGTATAATCGCTTAACTCCACATTATGGATGTCTGAAACGGATGATACACCGGTGCGATGCTGCAACTCGTCCAAGACTTCGTCTTTATATTTTAGCCCGTCAACCAGCTTGTATTTTAAGGCGTCTTCCGGGGTTTGAATGGTATAATTATTAGCTAAATTAAACAGTGAATCTTTACTGATCTTACGGCTATTGCTGATGCCGGTTAAAAAGTGATCATATAACGAGCCCAGGTAGGAGGTCACCTGCAGGCGATTAGGGTCGCTCATTTTGTTAAGTACAAAAGGCTCTACCGCGCTTTTATAGGTGCCCACTTTAATTACCTGCACCTCGATACCTAATTTATCCAGCGCCCCTTTCAGGAAAGTGATCTGCGAGCTAAAGCCCTTAAATTCAAATATGCCTTTTGGGTTGATATACACTTTATCGGCAACCGATGCCAGGTAATAAAAACCCTGGGTGTAAACTTCTGAGTAAGCAATGATGAATTTACCCGATTTTTTAAAATCAATAAGGGCGTTACGTACCTCCTCGGTAGTGGCCTGGCCCGACATCATGTAGCTTTCGTCAAGGAAGATGCCTTTTATATTACTGTCGTTTTTTGCCTTTTTTATATTGGCCAGGATATCATTCAACCCGATGGATTTATCGCCATCGATACCTAAAAAGTCCAAACCTGATAATGGATTGTTTGGAGTCCGTTCGGGTATTGGAAGTTCAAATGCGATACGAAGAACAGAATTTGAGTCTATTTCAACATGTTTGTCGCCGCTTGCTGCAACCACTATCCCTATAATAATCAGAACGCCAATAACCGTTACTAAAAAAATCCCCACCATCGTGGCGAAAACAAATTTGAAGAATTGTTTCATTAAATATCGTAAATCTTTTATCTATGCAAACTTAGCAATTCGATATGGTATAATATTAAGAGCTTTGCCTATAATATTTGTTACAACAATGATTGATGTTTTTTTATTATCCGGGAGTAATTTGGGCGACAGGCAACTGTACCTGCAACAAGCCATACAGCATATCGAAACTGATATCGCGCCGATTGTAAAGCTGTCGTCGGTATATGAAACGCAATCATGGGGCAAAACCGATGCGCCCGATTATTTGAACCAGGTGATCCAATTAAAAACCGCGTTAACTGCGCGCGATGTGCTTAAAAAAATATTGAATATTGAAACCGTTTTAGGGAGAAAACGCGAAGAAAAATGGGGTTCACGCACGATAGACCTTGATATTTTATTTTACGGGTCGATGATCATTTCCGAGCCAGGGCTCCAGATACCACACCCCGAGCTGCAAAACCGAAGGTTTACTTTGGAGCCTTTGAGCGAAATTGCGCCGGATTTTGTTCATCCGGTATTTAAAAAAAGTATTTTTCAGCTTAAAAGTGAACTTAAAGACAACTTGATCGTAAAAATGTTATAATTTTGAACCAACCATAATCCTAAGCATGTCAGACAGCCCATCCAACCAGGACCTTGATCTTTCATTTTTATACGAAATTGCCGATGGCAGTAGCGAATTTATTATTGAATCGATAGATATGCTATTGCAGCAAGCACCCGAAATGCTGCGGAGTATAGACGAATCCATAAAAACACAGGATTGGGTTACAGCAGGCTCGGCAGCCCACAAATTAAAACCTTCGATGGGCTTTTTTGGAATGTTGCTCTCGCAGGAGTTACTCCAGGAAATAGAATCACTTTGCAAAGCAGGCGGCGAAGATCCGGCAGTAATATCAGCCAGGTTTAATGAGGCAAATGAAATCATTACCAATAACCTGGAAAGACTTGTCCTTATAAAAGCCGAAAAAGAGGCAGAACTTTAGACTTTCTGAATTTTGAAACTATAGCTTTCCATGATCAGGTTGGCTAATAAGTTTTTGCAGGCAAGCTCAACTTTAGCGGTTGCAGTTGCTTCGCTATCAGCTTCAATTTCAAGGGTGATATGCTTGCCGATACGTATATTTTGTATCTCGGCCAATCCCAGGTTTTTCATACTTCCGGTTACTGCTTTTCCTTGTGGGTCAAGTATTTCCTTTTTGGGCATTACGTCTATTTCAGCCTGAAACTTTGTCATTAGAAAATTTGAATTGAATGATAGATAAAGTGATATACATCAGTATGATCACCGGAACAGCGGCAAATTTAAAAAATAGTATCAATATTGCCGAAAACAGCAGTAATAAATAGCGATAAATGTTTTGATTGAAATCGCTGTTCTTAAATTTAAGTGACATCAGCGGTATTTCAAGCACTAAAAGGGTACACATTACCACTACAAATACAGCCAGGCCATAGGTGTTTAAAATATATGGTGAAAAGCTGGGGTGGCGTTCCAATATAAATGGCAGCGAAGCGATCAGGATCGCATTTGCAGGTGTTGGCAAACCTATAAAACTTTCGGCCTGCCGGGTATCATTATTAAACTTGGCCAACCTTAGCGCCGAGAAAACCGAAATTAAGAAGGCGATGAAATTTAACCAGGAACTTACATCCGGAATTTGAGGGGCCTGCAAAAAAAGCTCGTACATAATAGCCGAGGGCAAAAACCCAAAGCTTACCATATCAGCGAGCGAATCGAGATCTTTACCGATACCCGAAAACGATTGCAGTACACGTGATGCAAAACCATCAAAAAAATCAAAGATAGCCGCAAGGAAAAGCGCATAGGCCGCATTGAGCAGGTTACCCTGGAAAGCAAAAACAATTCCGATACAGCCGCTAAACAGGTTGGCACAAGTTATGGCATTAGGGACATGTTTGCTTACGCGTTGCTTCATTTCAGCTGTGAAGGTATGCATGATTTATTAAGTGATGATGATCCATAAATTACAGATCATCATCACAAAAATATTAAGAATTCATTGAGATTAAGAATTCTTCGTTAGTTTTTGTGCCCCTGATCTGGCTCTGTAAAAATTCCATAGCTTCCTGCGAGTTCATATCGGCTAAATGGTTGCGCAAGATCCATACGCGCTGTAAAGTGTCTTTATCTAATAGCAGGTCATCGCGGCGTGTACTTGATGCGGTAATATCAATAGCCGGGAATACCCGTTTATTTGATAATTTACGATCGAGCTGTAATTCCATATTACCGGTACCTTTAAACTCTTCAAAGATCACCTCGTCCATTTTCGAGCCGGTCTCTGTTAAGGCAGTAGCGATAATAGTTAACGAACCGCCATCCTCAATATTACGGGCCGCGCCAAAAAAGCGCTTAGGCTTGTGCAAGGCATTGGCATCCACACCACCCGATAATATTTTCCCGGATGCAGGCGCTACTGTATTATAGGCACGGGCCAGGCGGGTAATAGAATCTAATAAGATCACCACATCATGACCGCACTCAACCATACGTTTAGCTTTTTCTAAAACGATATTGGCAATTTTTACGTGGCGCTCGGCAGGCTCATCAAAAGTTGATGATACCACCTCGGCGCGTACGCTGCGGGCCATATCGGTTACTTCTTCCGGGCGCTCATCGATCAATAAGATGATCAGGTAAACTTCCGGGTGATTTTTCGCTATCGCGTTTGCCACATCTTTCAGCAGCATGGTTTTACCCGTTTTAGGCTGAGCCACTATCAATCCGCGCTGCCCCTTACCAATAGGCGAGAACAGGTCCATGATACGGGTTGAATAGTTACTGGCGTCAGTAAACAAGCTCAACCTTTCTGATGGAAAAAGTGGCGTTAAGTGATCAAAGGGAACACGGTCGCGCACCTCGGCCGGTATGCGGCCATTAATGGCTTCAACACGTACCAACGGGAAATATTTTTCGCCTTCTTTTGGTGGGCGTATGCTGCCGCGAACGGTATCGCCGGTTTTAAGGCCGAATAATTTTATCTGCGACTGCGATACGTAAATATCATCAGGCGAAGTGAGGTAATTGTAATCAGATGAGCGTAAAAAACCATAACCATCAGGCATGATCTCCAGCACTCCTTCATTTACAATAACATTATCAAAATCGAGGTTAATGGCAGGCTCCTGGTTTTTTGGCTGCTGGTTTGGATTACGGCGGTCAAATTTTTGAGGACGGCTTTCTGTTGCACGCTCTTCGATACTGGCAGCAGTTTCTTCGCGTTGTTCACCCGCATCTTCAGCAACTGGGGTCTTAGTTTCTTCCTGTGCATCTTCCGGTTCTTCCTGCTGTGGCTCATCGTCCTGCAGGTCGAATAGATTAGTATCATCCAACGGAACCTCTATGCGGGGCTCGTTTTTGCCGGACTTTACAACACGTATTCTTTTACGCATGCGTTCGCCATTTTCAGAGGCTGCCTCCGGCTGGGGGGCTTGTATTTCAGTATAATTATTTTCGACAGCGTTTTGTTGTGCGCGGGCAGCTTCGATCAGTTGGTTTTGTTCAACAATTTTGCTGATCAGCTGGGGCTTTCTAAGCTCGTCAGCTTCAGCAATACCTAAACTCTTGGCCATTTCGCGCAACTCTGAAACGAGTTTGTCGTTCAATTCGGATGTATCAGACATGATATAAATAATAGTTCAAAAGGAATATTTTATTTGAGAGAAAATTATCTTGCAATTTTGCTTGCGCAACAGCTAAAAATTAAATGATTTAACGTGGAATTTTAAATTGTCTCTTTAGTGCAAGAAAAATTCAAAGGATAACGCTGCAATTGTACTCATTTAATTTAATAATTCAAAATTTTGAAAAAATATGTTTTTTAAAGGTAACACTTAGGTTATTTTTTAGTTTTTTTGAGCATCGAAATAAAAAAGCCCGCCCATGATATCCCGCCAGCAACTCATACAGCAAATTAAACAAAAAAAGTCGTTTTTATGTGTTGGGCTCGATACCGATATCGAAAAGATACCTGCTTTTTTAAGAGACCACCCTAACCCGATCTTTGAGTTTAACAAGCGCATTATCGATGCTACGCGCGACCTGTGTATCGCCTATAAACCCAATGCCGCTTTCTACGAAAAGCACGGGGTAAAAGGTTTGCAAAGCCTGGTTGATACCTATAAATATTTGCCCAAAGATTGTTTAAGCATCATCGATGCCAAGCGCGGCGACCTGGGCAATACATCCGAAATGTATGCCAAAGCATTTTTTGACGAGGCATCCTCAGGAATGAGTTTTGATGCCATCACGCTTGCGCCTTATATGGGCCGCGATTCAGTGGATGCTTACCTGGCTTATCCGGGTAAATGGGCCATTATACTCGCGCTTACTTCGTCCGCAAGCAGTAAAGATTTCCAGTATTTGCATACCGACAGGGGTTACCTCTACGAAGCCGTGATCCAAAAAGCCAATACCTGGGCCGGTGCCGACCGTATTATGTATGTAGTAGGCGCTACCAAGAGCCTGGAGTTTGTAAATATCCGTAAACTGGCGCCCGACCACTTCTTACTCGTTCCCGGTATAGGCGCGCAGGGGGGTAGCCTGGAAGATGTATGTCGCTATGGGATGAACAAAGATTGCGGTTTGATCGTCAACTCCTCACGCGCCATCATCTATGCCTCCAATGGCGAAGATTTCGCCGAAGCAGCAAGAGCCGAAGCATTGAAAGTTCAACAACAGATGCAGGTAGAATTGGAAAAGGTAGGGATAATTTGATTTACTATAGAACAAACTTACGAAGTTTTTAAAACTTCGTAAGTTTGCCTTTGTGCAGTTCATAGTTTTAGTCGTTTGTTTATTTCACGGTCGTCCAAAGATATTTTATGATGATCTATAAAACTATCCAATCCCCCAAACCATTCTAAAACTTCTTTCTTATTTAGCATAGTTTCTTTTGCTGACAAATAAGTCGCATAAGATGAATACTTATATTCTTCCATGTTTTTAACCAGGCCAGCAATCACCGGGTTTTGATGAATATAAGTGATGATTGTAGTGTAATAACTGTCGGAAGTAATTTCCGATGCTTTATATCGACCCTGAAATAAGCTGCCTACCCTCTCGTGTTTCTTATTTATGGCTTTTGAATAAGAAATAAAGAAATTTTTTATTCCTCTTTCAAACGGTGCGGCCTCATTTATTCTAATAAAAAAGTGAAAGTGATTAGGCATCAAACAGTAGGAATACACCTCACAAAAAGGTGCTACATGCTTTTTGAATTGATTAAGAAAATAAATATAATTTTCGTTTTCAAAGAAAATGAGGTCTTTGTTATTGCCCCTGTTGTATATGTGATAGCAGGTATCGGAATTAATTTTCACTCTAACAAACTTACGAAGTTTTTAAAACTTCGTAAGTTTTCTTACCCACCAAACACCATTGTCCGCTCCGGATATTTGATCGCATAGTTCGCTACCATATTCCTGATATAATCATTGCTGGGATAGGGGGTCAGGAAGTTTTTGAGTTGCTCCAGGTTGTCAGCATTAAAATAATGGGAAATATAGCCCATACCGTAAAACTGTCCTTTCTCTACCAGGATACAGCTATGCTCATCATTCTTACGCCCTTCGTCGCGGATGGCAAAAGTGGGCAGAGCCTGTTTTAGCTCATCAATGGCCCTGTTCACTTTTTTGTTATAATCTTCAACAGTTTCGTGACCGGTGCAGGCGCACAGTTGCTCATTCGCCCCGGTGCAGGGTTCGTTATTGGTTTGTATAAAGCAGAATTTCGGGCAAAGCTCAAAATCATCTATCAGGCGCAGGAGAAGGTTGCGCCCATCTAACAGCGAATTGCAGGTATATAGCGGGTTAGTCAGCTTGCGGCGTTTATCAACAGCAAGTCGCAGGTAACCGCTTTGATCCTCAAAAGCATATAAACCATAAGCATGTTCAAAACGCTTTAATGAGCGGTTATATTTCGGCCATAGGCGTTTGATCTCTACGGCCTCTAACACAAAGGCGATGAGTTCCGTACCGCAATCCTGGTAACTTACATGATGGATATTACGCAAAAATTCCTGCCGCTGCAAACCAGGATTATTCCCGCTAAAATGGCTGCATACCCGTTTTTTAATATTCCGCGCCTTGCCCACATAGATCACTTTCCCTTTTTGATCATGGAAATAATAAACCCCCGGCGAAAAGGGCAACTGGTCGATATCTTTTTTAGGCAGATTAGCCGGCAGCACCTGCTCCCTCGACCGCTGTTTCAACGCTTCCTTGATATGATTTGAAGTATCATTTTGCAGCAATAGGGAGAATAACTGCGCAGTAGCCTCAGCATCCCCGGCCGCGCGGTGTCGGCTCTCATTATCGATCCCCAGGTGGCGGCATAATTTCCCCAGGCTATAAGAAGGCATCCCCGGCATTATTTTGCGCCCCAGCCTTACCGTGCAAAGCTTACTGCATTGCAGATCATAACCTGCCCGACCTAAATGATAGCGTATAAAGGAAAAATCAAAATTGACATTGTGCGCTACAAATATTTTACCATGCAGCAAGTGGTAAATATCGGCTGCCACATCTTCAAATGGCGGAGCCTCCTGCACCATTTCGTTAGTGATACCCGTTAGGGCGCGTATGAAAATCGGTATATCCCTGCCGGGATTGACCAGCGTACTAAAACGCTGGATTATTTTTTTACCATCGTGTATGCAAATAGCAACCTCGGTTATCCCGTTCGCGCTGGCATGGCCCCCCGTAGTCTCAATATCAACAATCGCATACATGGTTCAAATTTAGTGATTAGAGGTTAGTTAATTAGAGATTAGTTGGATTCTTTACAAAAAAAATGCCCCGAAATAAAATCGGGGCATTTATACTTTATGACGGCCTAATCTCTAATCGCCAGTCTCTAATCTCTATTTCCCCTTCTTCCCCTTGCCTTGCACTTGTACCTGTTGCTGCTGGCGCATCATGTCTTCCATTTTGGCAGCGAAACCTGATTTCTTTTTCTTTTCTTCAGGCTTCTTTTTGTTTTCCTGTATCTGGGCGTGTATCTTCTTATCATCCACCATCAGCCTAATAATGTATTGCTGCAGGAAGGTAAGCATATTGGCCAAAAAGTAATAATAATTCAAACCTGCAGGGTAATCATTCAGCGCTCCTAAGAATATGATAGGAGTGATGTAACCGATATATTTCATTTGCCCGGTTGCGCCTGATATCTGGTTGTTAAAATAAGTATAGATCAGGGTGGATATCGTCATCAGCAAACACATTAAACTCAGGTGGTCGCCAATGAAAGGGATATGCGGGAAAGTGATGATCGAATCATAAGTCGATAAGTCGTGCATCCACAAAAAGCTTTGACCGCGCAGCTCAAACAGGTTCGGGAAAAACCGGAAGAACGCGATCACGATAGGCATCTGTATCACCAATGGCAAACAACCGCCTAATGGATTTACACCCGCTTTTTTATAGAGCTTTAAATATTCCTGTTGTAAAAGGGTAGGATTATCGTCGCCGACTTTACCTTTTATCTCGTCCATCTCAGGCTTTAAAATTCTCATTTTAGCCATTGACAGGTATGATTTATAAGTAAGCGGCGATAAAACCAACTTCAAAATAACAGTTAGTGCCAGTATGATGATGCCATAATTCCAGCCAAATTGTTTCAGGAAGTTAAATACCGGCAGCACAGCTACCCTGTTGATGTATTTTAACGGGCCCCAGCCCATGTCGATCTGTTTTTGCAGATCATATCCCTGAGCTTTAAGTACCTGGGTTTGGTTCGGGCCGAAATAGAACAACACAGGGAAAGTTCCATCGGTAGCACGGGCCAATGTTAGGCTGCTATGAAACTGCTTGATATCAGCATGGTTACTGGTATCGGTGCGTACCTCTAAATTGGCTTTACTAAAACCCTGGCTGCTGATCAACACGCTCGAAAAGAAATGCTGCTTGAACGATACCCATTGGGTTTTAACATCAGGGAAGCTTTTTACTTCATCTTTTCTTTGGCCTATATCGTCATTATCACCGTCCGCATTATTATAGTAGATAGCCGAATACTGGCGCTCCTGCGACATGCTCATTTCCAGCTTATGAACGCTTGATGACCAATCGATATTAACCGAATTACTGTTAGCGATCACATTATCAAGCCCCGTAGTTTTGATCACCAGCCCCAATTTATAGCCTGTGCCTTTTAAGGTGTATACGTAATCAATATACTGCGTGGCGCTGTAATTTAAGCGCATGGTGATGGATGAAGAATCTTTTTCGGCTACAATTAGATTTGAAGCATTCGGAGTGAAATAAAGATCATCCGTATTGATATTTTTATCCTGTGCTCTAAAGGTTAATCCGAAATGGTTTTTATCGCCATCAAATAATACTAATGGCTTTTTATCCCAGGTTTTAAAGTTTTTTAGTTCGACAGAAGCAACACGTCCGCCACGGGTGCTCAATTTTATAAGGAGCTCCTTATTTTCAAGCGTGATCAGTTTTTCGCCGCCAACGGTAGCAATGCCAAAAGGTATTTTTGAAAGAGCCGAATCAGCAACCACTGATTTTTTTGTAGTATCAAATTTTGCAGTAGTCGCAGGCGTTTTTGTTGCGGCCACTTTTTTAAGCGAATCCAGGTGCTGTTTTAACTTTTCTTTTTGAATATCAGCGGCCGAAGGCTTCAAAAAATAAAAAGACCCCAGCACTATTAAAATAATCAGGAACGCACCTGTGTATGTATTCTTATCCATTTGTCAATTATCGTACTTTAAATTACTTCCTGCGGGCGTATGCCAGCGAAGCGGCGACAAAGTTAACAAAAAGTGGGTGAGGATTAGCAACTGTTGATTTTAATTCGGGGTGAAATTGTCCGCCCACAAAAAATGGGTGATTTTTCAACTCCACGATCTCCACCAGCCCGTTATCAGGATTGATCCCCCGAAGGTATTAAACCGGCATCTTCATACTGTTTAAGGTATTTATTGTTGAACTCGTAGCGGTGGCGGTGCCTTTCGGTAATATGTGTTTTACCGTAGATAGCGGCTGCCTTGCTGCCTTTTTTAAGGTCGCAGGCATAAGCTCCCAGGCGCATGGTGCCGCCCTTGTTCTTGATTTTCTTCTGCTCCTCCATCATGGCGATCACCGGGTGCGGCGTGTTTTCGTTCATTTCGGTACTGTCTGCATTCTTTAGTCCTAAAACGTTGCGGCCAAATTCAACCACGGCGCATTGCATACCCAGGCATATCCCAAAGAAGGGGATATTATTTTCGCGCACATAACGTATCGCCTCAATTTTTCCTTCAAAACCACGCTCGCCAAAGCCAGGCGCAACCAGTACCCCGTGTACATTTTTTAAACGCTCCACCGCGTTTTCAGGTGTTAACTGTTCCGATGGGATGTATTCCACCTTTACCTTGCATTCGTTTTTTGAACCGGCATGTATAAACGATTCGGTGATGGATTTATAGGCATCTGGCAGCTCAACATATTTACCAACCAATGCTATGCGCACTTCCGAGGTTGGATTTTTTAACCGGCCTAGGAAATCTTTCCAGCTATCCAGGTTGGGTTCACTTTTATGCGACAGTTTTAACTTGGTGAGCACGGTTTTATCCAGCTGCTCTTTCAGCATCAGTAAAGGCACATCATATATAGTTTGTGCATCTATAGATTCAATAACCGCGTTGATGTTCACATTACAGAAAAGCGCAATTTTTTTGCGGATCTCCATATTGATATGATGCTCAGTGCGGCAAACCAAAATATCCGGCTGTATACCATATTCCAGCAGCATTTTAACAGAGTGCTGGGTAGGTTTGGTTTTTAATTCGCCCGCAGCGGCCAGGAAAGGGATCAGGGTTAAATGGATAACCAGCGAATTGCCTGAGCCAATTTCCCACCTGAACTGCCTTACCGCCTCAATATATGGCAGCGACTCAATATCGCCCACGGTACCACCCAATTCGGTGATCACGATATCATAATTTCCGCTTTCACCCAATATGCGGATGTTCCTTTTTATTTCATCGGTAATGTGCGGAACAACCTGTACGGTTTTTCCTAAAAAAGCGCCCTCGCGTTCCTTATTGATCACATTCTGATAAATACGACCGGTGGTAATATTATTAGCTTGCGAAGTTGGGGTATTTAAAAAACGTTCGTAATGGCCCAGGTCCAGGTCAGTTTCGGCACCATCCTCGGTCACATAACATTCGCCATGTTCATAAGGGTTCAATGTTCCGGGATCGATATTGATATAAGGATCGAATTTTTGTATGGTTACACGGTACCCGCGGGATTGAAGAAGCTTGGCTAATGAGGCTGAAATAATGCCTTTCCCTAACGACGAGGTAACGCCGCCCGTAACAAAAATGTATTTAGTCATGATGATCAGTGTAATTTGACACCGGTTTTTAAGCCTGTGCCGATTGTTTGTGTACGGGATACAAAAGTAAGAAAATTTTCAGGATTTGGGCAGGCGAAGTTATAATTGTTGAAAAGGTTTAGGGATGTGGATAAGGTGGGCTTGTTGTAATGTTGGAAAGTTTGAAGGTTGAAAAGTTGTGTAAGTAGATAAGAATCGTGAAAATCCTTAAATCTGATTAATCATGGTTCAGACAATTTTTAATCGTTCCAAATCCTCCGGCGTATCAATGGCATAGGTTTCCAATTCCGTTTCGGCCACTTTAATTTTGTAGCCATTCTCTATCCAGCGCAATTGTTCCAAACTTTCAGCTTTTTCTAAAGTGGATACAGGCAGTTTGGTGATCTGCTGCAATACATCAGCCCGGTAACCATAAATACCGATATGCTTAAAATAAGTAAAATGCTGCAGCCAGTTTTGGGCTTCCTGTCCGCGAATATGCGGCAGCGGCGAACGCGAAAAATAAATAGCCTCTGAAAGTTTATTGACTATTACTTTGGGCGAATTGGTGTTCTGCAATTCCTGGTCGGTCAGTACTTTTTTGATGAGTGTAGCGATCTGTGTATCGCCATCATTAAAGCAGGAAATTAAGGTGCTGATCTGCTCCGGGTCGATATAAGGTTCATCGCCCTGTATATTGATAATGACGTCGTATTTAGGGTGTTTCTGCGCTACTTCGGCGCAACGGTCGGTGCCGCTCTGGTGATCGGATGAGGTCATTTCGGCTACGCCGCCAAACCCGGTTACATGGTCAAATATCCGCCCATCATCCGTAGCAACAATAACCTCTGATAAATGGGCGCATTTTTTAGCCTGCTCATACACCCGCTGTATCATGCTCTTCCCGGCAATATCCACCAATGGCTTACCCGGAAAGCGGGTAGAGGCGTAGCGGGCGGGGATGATACCTAATATGTGCATGGTTGTATCGATTGGAATGGTTGTATTTTTGCCTTTGTTGGTGTTGTCACCAACAAACCTGTGATTAATTTAATTGCTATTTATAATATGCAGTGGTACTTGTTGGTGACAACACCAACAAGGGCGTAAAGGGCGTAAACCCGTGATTAATTTAATTACTACTTATAATATGCAGCGGTACTTGTTGGTGACAACACCAACAAGGGCGTAAATCAGAACAACCCGTTGATCTCCCGTTCGATCTTCTCCACAATCGTAGCCATATCTTCGGTATTATTGGCGAAATCAAGCTTGTCTTTATCCAGTATCAGCAACTTGCCCAGCTTATAATTCTTGATCCATTTCTCATATTTCTCATTCAGCTTGGATAAATAATCCAGGCGGATGCCGATCTCATATTCCCTGCCGCGGCGCTGGATATTATTGACCAGGGTGGGTACCGACGCTTTTAAATAGATCAGCAGATCTGGCGGCTTAATAAAGGCGGTTATGTTTTCAAATATCGCTTCGTAATTCTCATAATCGCGGGTGGTCATCAGGCCCATATCATGCAGGTTTTCGGCGAAGATGTAAGCATCCTCATAGATCGTCCTGTCCTGGATAATGTTTTTATTGCTCTTTTGAATATCCACGATCTGCCTGAAACGGCTGTTCAGGAAATAGATCTGCAGGTTAAAGCTCCATCGCTTCATGTCGCTGTAAAAATCTTCCAGGTAAGGATTATTGTCTACGGCTTCATAAAGGGGCTCAAAGCCATAGTTTTTGGCGAGTAATTCAGTAAGCGTGGTTTTCCCGGCGCCTATATTTCCTACAATAGCAATATGCATCCGTTTATTTTAGTTCAGGGTTAATTATTGATGATCCATAGCGCTTTAATGCCCGTAAGCAGTAGTTTACTATGAGCTACTAATATACAGTATGAAGTATGAACTACCAAAATCAATTGATTTTAGTCGATAGTCCATAGTCGATAGTCAATGGCCCATAGTCAATAGTCTACAGAAAGGCGACCATCGACTATAGTCTATTGACCATGGACGTATTTAGAAACTTCTAAATCCGATGATCTCTCTTACCTCACGAATAGTTTTCGAGGCGCTTTCACGGGCTTTGATGGCACCATGCTTGGCAACCTGGCGCAGATAGGATGAATCCTGGTCAATTTCCTTTATCTTTTCACGGATAGGGGCCGTAGCGATAATCATATCCTCTGCTAATTGTTTTTTCAGGTCGCCGTAACGTATCTGGCAGGTATTGTATAGCTGATCAAAATGCTCATAAGTATCAGCCGATGAAACTACGTTCATCAGGTCGAACAGGTTTTGTATCTCTACCGGTTTCTCCTGGTTTTCAGTAGTAGGGCCGCTGTCAGTAACTGCACGCATCACTTTTTTACGGATCACTTCGGGGCTGTCAGACAAGTTAACCACATTGCTTTCACCCTCTGATTTTCCCATTTTGCCTTTGCCGTCAAGTCCGGGTATTTTCACCAGCTTATCGCTGAAATTAAAGGCGTAAGGCTCGGGGAAATATTCGTTGTTATACAAACGGTTAAATCGGTTGGCAAAGGTACGGGCCATTTCCAGGTGTTGTTCCTGGTCTTTGCCTACGGGTACTTTGGTAGCCCGGTGGATAATAATATCAGCAGCCATTAAAACAGGGTAGGTAAGCAAACCTGCGTTTACATTATCAGGCTGCGCACGTATTTTATCTTTAAATGAAGTACTGCGCTCCAACTCGCCCAAATAGGCGTTCATATTCAAGTATAAATACAGCTCGGCTACTTCGGGCACATCTGATTGTACGTATATAGTGGCTTTTTCAGGGTCGATACCCGCGGCCAGATATTCAACCAACACCTGCTTCACATGCCCATGCAGGTCTCCGGGGGTAGGGTGCGTGGTGAGCGAGTGCAGGTCGGCAATAAAAAAATAGCAGTTATATTGATGCTGCATTTTCACGAAGTTTTGAATAGCCCCGTAGTAATTTCCTAAATGCAGTTTTCCGGTAGACCGGATACCACTAACAACAGTTTCCATGGGGCGAAAGTAAGGATTTTTTATATTTTTGGTGTCGATGAAATTGATATTGAAGAAAGCACACACTTACCTTTATGTGTTCAGCGTTGCTTTTTTCTATTTTTTGATGTACCCGATCTTGTACCTGTTTTCGCGCGACTCTGCCAACTACAGGTATATGAATAAGTTGAGGCGCGCCTGGGGTTTTTTAAGCTCGGTGTTTGTCGGTATTTTTTATCGGTTTACTTATGAAGCGCCTTTCGATCGTACAAAAACCTATATCATTTGCCCCAATCATACTTCTAACCTGGATATCTCGGCGATGAGCGTGCTGGTAAAAAGCGATTGCAGCTTTATGGGAAAGGATGAACTCACCGAAGGAATAGTCACCAGCTTGTTTTTCAGGACGGTAGATATCCCGGTTAACCGGGAGAGTAAAATGTCATCGTTCAGGGCATTTAAAAAAGCAAAGGAAAAATTGGAGAATGGGATAACGATGATCCTATTCCCCGAAGGGAAAATAGGGGATGATTACCCGCCAACATTACATCCATTTAAAAATGGCCCGTTCAGGTTAGCTATTGAAGCCAAAATACCCATCGTCCCCGTCACCTCATTAAACACCTGGAAAATGTTATGGGATAATGGGACAAAATATGGCAGCAGGCCGGGGATTTGCAACATCTTTGTGCATAAACCCATTGAAACTGCTCATTTAACTGTGGATGATGCTGATTGGCTGCGCGATGAAGTGTATCGTATTATTCAAAACAAACTCGACAGTGTTAATGCTTTGCCACTCGCTTCTGTAAAATAATTATGTGTTTAAAGCACTTAAACGCGAATAAAATGGAGTAATTCGCCATTTTTCTTATTTTTGGTGACGATGATACTGTTTCTTAAAAAAGCCCATCGTACGTTTTACCGGTATAGTCTGGCTTTTATTTTTTACGTGCAGTGGCCGCTGATCTATTTTGCTTCGCGCAAGCCATCCCGCTACCCCTTAATGAATGTGTTGAGGAAAAATTGCGCTTTTTTTAGTTCAACCATATCCGGGATATTTTACCGGGTGAAATTCGAAGCACCTGTCGACTGGTCGCGCACCTACATTATATGCCCCAATCATACGTCTAACCTGGATATCATGTCGGTTAGCTTGCTCATCAAAAATAATTTCTGCTTTATTGGCAAGCACGAGTTGCTGGAGAACCCACTATTGGGCATATTTTTCAGGACGATTGATATACCTGTAAATCGCGACAGTAAAATATCATCCTACAGAGCATTTAAATCTGCCGGTGAACGGCTGCAACAGGGCATGAGCGTAGTGATATTCCCCGAGGGTACTATTTCAAAGGACTTCCCCCCGCGCTTACAGGAGTATAAAAATGGCCCTTTCAGGCTGGCAATTGAATTAAAAATACCCATTTTGCCGGTAACATCGCTGGATACCTGGAAGGTAATGTGGGATAGCGGCAGCGAATATGGTAGCAGGCCGGGGATTTGTAATATATTTGTACACAAACCCATCGAAACAGCTGGCATGAGCATTGATGATGCCGATATACTGAAAGATGAGGTTTATAATGTAATTAGGCATAGATTGAACGAAGATGACCATTGATAAGGAAACTGTAGAAAAAGTAGCGCATTTGGCAAGATTGGAACTGGCGGAAGATGAAACCGAACAGATGATCGCTGATATGAGTAAGATACTTGGTTTTATGGACAAGCTGAATGAGATTGATACCACCGGTGTTGAACCACTGGTTTATATGACCGACGAGATCAACGTTTTGCGCGAGGACGTGGTAAAACAGCAGATCACCCACCAGGAGGCCTTGCAAAATGCACCCAAGCATGATGGTAAGTACTTTTTAGTGGCGAAGGTGATAGGTTGATGATTTCGGATTTATTTTTAGTGTTAAGAATTAGAGTTTAGATTTTAGGATTTAGAATTTCCCCCTCCCTGTAACATTTACCCTACCACTACAGTCAAAACAACAAAAAACGGATGGAGCCATTAATTACTATTAAGGATATCGGGCGTAAATATGTGATCGGTACTGAAGTTATTCACGCGCTAAAATCGGTGTCCCTAACCATAAATAAGGGCGAATTTGTAGCATTGATGGGGCCGTCGGGTTCGGGTAAATCAACCCTGATGAATATCCTCGGCTGCCTGGATACACCAACCAAAGGCGAATATATCCTGAATGGCATCAACGTAAGTCACATGACAGACAATGAATTAGCCGAAGTGCGTAACTCAGAGATCGGCTTCGTATTCCAGACGTTTAACTTGCTGCCCCGTAATACCGCATTGGATAATGTGGCGCTGCCATTAGTCTATGCCGGTATCAGTAAGGAAAAAAGGCAGGAACGCGCAAAAATGACCCTCGAGAACGTAGGGTTGGGTAACCGAATAGATCATAAGCCAAACGAACTTTCAGGCGGGCAGCGCCAGCGTGTGGCAGTGGCCCGTGCATTGATCAATAATCCATCCATCATATTAGCTGATGAGCCTACTGGTAACCTGGATACCAAAACTTCCATAGAGATCATGGGCCTGATAGAAGATATCCACGCCAAAGGCAACACCATTATATTAGTGACCCACGAAGAAGATATTGCTATGCATGCACACCGGATAGTACGTATGCGTGATGGTTTAGTAGAGCAGGATTATGCCAATACCGATATACATACGGTTGACAGGCATGGAACGGCTGCAGTCTGACCGTTGATTATGGTGATTGAAAGATTTCGCTGATTTTTGAATTGAATGGATTATTTCCACCATCTGGCATTTTCAATTTCTTCGTTATTATCCCTTCTGCTTTGCCAGCCATATTTTAAATACTTATCAGCAGGGGAGAATTCACCAGCACCCATATCGAGGTCTCCAGAGTTTGGAACCCTAAAATCACCCCAATTACATCTTTTTGTTAAGTTGGTTTTGTATTCTATCCATTGACCAACAAATTGATTGTTTGTATAGCTGTCTGAACAATCTTCAATATCATTATAACGCACCTGGTTATTTTTATTGATAAAGAAATCGGATCGAAAAGAACCTTTGAAAATCCCTGAATGGTTTTGCGATGTATTCTCGCCAAAATTGTAATTACCTAAAAGAACAAACTCACCTTTGTAGCCTTTGTATTTATATTCATCCTCACAGCCATGTTGCCGGGGTTTAAACTTTAGGATATTTGATATTTTAATAGTTCCTGTAAACTCATCAACGTTATTTTTAACCATTGATTTTCCATAGATATGGTAAGTGTATGCTGATAAAGTGTCTTTAGTAACTTTGATGAATTTTATACGGATGCGCTGGTAATTATCCCCAATAAAGCCATAAACTACTGAGTTGTCAGTGTTAGTAAAAAGATTTGAAAAATCATGCTTTATTAATTGCTCTTTTAAGTCTTTTTCTGATAAATCCTTATTGTGTAATTGTTCGTCTTTAAACTTTTCCGCTTCTGTTTGTGCAAATGCAAATGAAAGCTGCAGAACCATTAGGCAGAGAAGCAAAGTATGTTTCATTTTTTATGCGATTATTTATTTAAAATAAGCTTTTTTAGCAACTTGAACACATCCTCACCACAAACTCCGCCAAATGAACAGTATCCTCTGTATTGATGGGTTGGTTATTACGGATGACTAAAGTTTTGTTAATTATCTCTATTACGAAATCTTTGTACATCATATCTATGATAACCTTTCTGAAATCTGGCGTCATCGCTGCTGTAGCTTTTCCCTGGTCATTAGTAACCACATAAAAATGATCGCTAAAAACTTTGTCGTCTTTAAATTTAAGCTCGATAGGATGAACCAGGCCTAATATTTTATCGGCAAATGTTTCCCTCCTGATAAGCACCCGCCCAAAATCTTGTTTTAAATTAACAAATGCCCATGCCTGGCATTTCCAATAATTAGATTTCACACGTCCGATATTATCCAAATAGTGTATTTTAACAAACGTTAAATTGCAATCATTTACAGGATGGTTGATCAAAAATGTACCAGCTATAGTGGCTTCATTTTCATTATTGAATTGTTCAAATTTATTGATATGGGTATCAGCACCTGGTAAACTAATATTAAATTTTGCTTTAAGTGCTTTATAGGCATCTTCAAGGGCCTGCACTTCATCAGCGGAGAGATATACAGTATCGAATGGTAGATTATTCATCAGATAGGTTTATGGTTATTTGGTTGATAGTTCAAATATGCTGTTTTATTAACAACTTGAACACAGCCTCACCACAAACTCGGCCAGTTGTACTGAACTGTCGGCTGATACCGGCTTGCTGTGACCAATGATGAGCGTATGATCGATGATCTCTATCACCACATCTTCGTGCCGCATATCCATCACTACGTTCCTGAAATTGCGGTCCATGCTGGCGTCAGCTTTCCAGCGGTCGTTTGTCAATACGTAAAAGGTGTCACTGAAGGCTTTGTCATCCTCAAAATCCAGTTCTACCGGGTGTACCAGTTCTATGATTTTATCGATCAGCGTTTCGGGCCTGATCAATACACGGCCAAAGTCTTTTTTTAGATAAGCGAGCGCCCAGGTTTGGTACTCATAATAATCGTAGAAACCCGTAGAATATTTGCTGTTATTTTTCAATAAGTCGTGAACCTCAACAAACAACACATAGCAATCAGTGCGGGCATTTTTGATGACATATGAACCTCTTAATTTAACATCAGCGTGCGTTCTGAATACTTCAAAGTCGGGCAAATGAAAGTTGATATCGCCCGTAAGTTCTAAGCGGAAATGAGCCTTAAGAGTCTCATAAGTTTCCTGGAATATATCGATCTGTTCTGAACTAAGGCCAACGGTATCAAATGGGTAATCCATTCACAATGATAGAATTTCAGAACGGTAATTCAAAAACCTGTCTGAACCATGATTTACAGGATTTAAGGATTCCCTTGATTTCTTCACTACACTTCCGAAATCGGCATTCCGACTTCCGCACTCAATAATTAATAAGCCTGCATCTTCCCGCACGAACACGCACAATTAGCATCGCTCACACCCAATTTTTGTAAAAAATGTTGGTAAAAGCCAATGCGGTCATTCATGCTGAACATATTGTCGCCTTTATTACATTCAACAGCGCCATTGATGATGTTAATAGTCATTCCGAAACCTGGCATCCGTCCTTTAGCAGTATCTGAAGCGTTTGGCTGCCATTTTCTGGTCATTACATCATGCGCGGATGGTTTCAGGGTCTGTGGGGTCATCCAGAAATAAATGGCGGTCTTGAAGGCTACAACGGGGTCAGTTTCCACCAGTTCCGGATTGTTCAGCAGCACACTTTTATCGCCAAAAATACAGTCGGAAGCGTAGCCATAGTTACCGTTGTAGCTTAATTGAACAGGTCCGCGCCCATAATATTTTTTACCCAGTACAGCAGGGTAGGTGTCATTATCGGCAATGTACGTCAGGGAGGTATTGCTTTCATGGATAAACATCAGGCCGTCATTGTATTTGCCGTTTTCGCCGTGGCGGGTTTCGTGGGCTATATTGGCAAAAAACGCAGCTAACTCTTTTTTATCAATTTGCAGACTTTTTTCGCTGCAAAAATTGCCGTAGTCTACAACATAAGAGCTATCAGGTTTTTTTTTCGCCCAGTCCTCGTTCCAGTCTTCATCCTGGCGCACAACGGATGATTTGCCGGTACTTTTATCCGTACGGGTGATCTGGTAAACTGATACGGCCCGCCTCACCACTTTTATTTTGACCATGTTCATTTGGCGTATGGCCTTTATAAATGCGCTGTAGCTGTAAAACTTATCATGCAGCGGAAAAAAATCATTAAATTGTTTCTCGGTCAAAAAACTGCTTATCTGTATTTTATTGCTTATAGGTGCTTCGTTATTGGCCCCCCCGCATTTAAAACTCGTTAGTAACAAAACGGATAATATGGTAAGGGTAAGTTTAGTTATTACAAAAGTAGCTCTCATTGGATCGAATTATAGTATACTTTGATTCATCAGTAACGTAAGCAATAGCTAAGTGTTTGTTGGCTCTGCAAATGTTAAATAAAAAACCGAAAATAAATTCGAAATTGTGCTGCCGATAGCTATCGGAACGAAATTAGAAATACGATGAAAATTTATACCAAAACAGGCGACAAAGGCTATACCTCGTTAATAGGGGGTACCCGTGTGCCGAAGCATCATCTGCGTATAGAAAGTTATGGTACTGTGGATGAACTGAACTCCTATATCGGCCTGATACGTGACCAGGACATTACCGCACACGATAAGCAAGTGCTGAAGGAAGTGCAGGACAGGCTATTCACCATCGGCTCATTACTCGCCTCTGACCCCGAAAGATCAAAAATGATCGTTCCTGATCTGCATGAGGCCGATATTGAGCTGCTGGAAAAAGAAATGGACCAGATGAATGAGCAATTGCCTGAGTTACGTCATTTTATTTTACCGGGGGGGAATAATGCCATTTCATTTTGCCATATTGCAAGGTGCGTGTGCAGGCGTGCCGAACGTTTGAGCGTTCACTTGTCTGAAGAAAGCACCGTAGATACAAAAGTGAACATTTATCTGAACAGGCTGAGCGACTACCTGTTCACTCTGGCAAGGAAAATTGCGAACGATGGTAAAGTGCCTGAAAATCAGTGGATACCGCGTGTTTAAAATTTTAGAGAAAATTATTTGATAATCAATTTAAAAATATTATACTTTTGCCAAAATTTAATTTACCTAATAAATAGAAAATATATATGTATTGGACACTTGAATTAGCATCTCACCTTGAGGATGCACCCTGGCCGGCAACAAAAGATGAATTGATAGATTATGCTATTCGTTCAGGAGCACCTGTTGAAGTTATTGAAAACCTGCAGGCCCTGGAAGACGATGGTGAGCCCTACGAAAATATTGAGGAGATATGGCCTGATTACCCTACAAAAGACGATTTCTTCTTTAACGAAGACGAATACTAAACCGCTCTTTTAAAGATAAAGAAGCCCTGTTTTACGGGGCTTTTTATTTTAGAAACTTTTTGGAATAGTTTTAGTTGTATATGGAAATTATCAAACTAAAACCATTTACCTATGAGAAGTTTATTGTATATAATTGCTGTTATCCTGATAATAGGATGGGCAATCGGGGTTTTTGCTTATTCAGCAACCGGAATCATTCACGTATTATTAGTGATCGCAATTGTTGCATTGCTGTTAGGGGTGATCAGGAGAGCCTGATTAGGAGTGGGCAGTTGCCAGTTTGCAAACCTTTCCCTCTGACTGCTAACTAAAAGCTGCCCACTGCCAACTGGCCTCAATCTCTCGTCAGCAAAAACTCCGCAATGGCTATGTCTTCGGGGAAGGTGATCTTGATATTCTGATAGCTCCCGCCGATCAGGTTAATGTTTACACCTGTTTGTTCAACCACGCTGGCATCATCTGTAAAAGCGGCTTGGTAAGGCTGCTGGTAAGCTTTTTTTAATTGTGCCGATTGGAAGGTCTGGGGGGTTTGTATCAGGTAAATTTCATCGCGTATCAAACTTACCGACCGGTTGTCCTTGATTTGCCTTACCGAATCACGGCTTTTGATGGCCACGATGGCATTACCATATTGCGTAGCACATTCATAAGATTCGTCAATGATCTCCTTGCTGATCAATGGTCTTACGGCATCGTGTATGGCGATAATGGCGCCGTCCTCATCTATCAGCCCGATTCCGTTTTTAACGGAATGGAAACGGGTTTCGCCGCCGCTTACTAATTGATGGGGAATGATAAAGCCATGTTCTGCGCACAATTCGTTCCAATAATCGTGAGAATCTGATGGGAGTACCACAATAATTTGCGGCTGGGTTTCACAAGCGTGAAAAGCATTAATAGTATGCATTAAAACCGGCAGGCCATTGAGCAATAAAAACTGCTTAGGCACCACAGAGTGCATCCTGCTGCCCGATCCACCGGCTACTATGATGACGTAGTGTTTCATGAGTTGTGAGCTTAAAGCTATGAGTTTTGAGTTGTATTCCGATAGGACTTATAACTCAAAACTCATTACTTAAAACTATCTTAGATGATCAGCATCGCATCGCCATAGCTGTAAAAGCGGTATTTTTCTTTTACGGCAACTTCGTATGCATTCATTACATGCTCATATCCACCAAAAGCGCTTACCATCATCAATAAGGTAGACTCAGGCGTATGGAAGTTGGTGATCATTGAGTTAGCAATGCTGAAATCGTATGGTGGGAAAATGAATTTGCTGGTCCAGTCGTTAGCGGCTTTTAAAGTTTTTCCTGCTGATACAGCCGATTCAATAGCGCGCATAGATGTGGTGCCTATGGCGCATATACGGCTTTTTCTTTCGATGGCCCTGTTTACAATATCTGCTTGTTTTTGCTCGATAATAAATTGCTCGGAGTCCATTTTATGTTTGGTCAGGTCTTCCACCTCAACCGGGCGGAAAGTTCCTAAACCAACGTGCAGGGTAACTTCTGCAAATTCAACACCTTTTAATTCAAGGCGTTTCATCAGCTCACGGCTAAAATGCAAACCGGCAGTAGGGGCGGCAACCGCACCTTCGTGCTTGGCAAAAATAGTTTGATAACGCTCTTTATCTTCTGCAGTAGCTTTACGTTTAATATATTTTGGTAGCGGTGTTTCGCCTAATATCTCCACATTACGTCTGAATTCTTCGTCAGTGCCATCAAAAAGGAAACGGATGGTACGGCCGCGTGATGTGGTGTTATCCACAACTTCAGCAATCAGCAGGTCGTCATCACCAAAGTAAAGCTTGTTGCCAACGCGTATTTTACGGGCCGGGTCAACCAGCACATCCCATAGCCTTAGTTCTTTGTTTAATTCTCTCAGCAAAAATACTTCAATAGTGGCGCCGGTTTTTTCTTTATTACCATACATACGGGCCGGAAACACCTTGGTATTATTAATGATCATCACATCCTTGTCATCAAAATAATCCAATGTGTCCTTAAATATTTTGTGCTCAATTTTGCCCGAATCCCTGTGCAATACCATTAAACGCGATTCGTCGCGGGTATTGGCGGGTGTATGTGCTATTAACGACTCGGGTAAATTAAATTTGAATTGAGATAATTTCATGTTAAAAGATATGAATTTTTAGGGCGCAAATGTACGAATTTTTTTATGGATTGTACTGATTATTTTGTGATTCCACTGATTTTATGATTAAGATTTCACAGATTTTATGATCAACAAATCATAGTAAAAATTGTGTTGACAATTAGTGTAACTTAAGTGCTGTATTATCGTCTTAATAAAATAATGAGCTATAGTTGTTGCGCTTTAGAAAAATCGGTGCAATCAATAGGTAATCGGTGAAATCCCAATAAATCATGATATTTTTAAAACTTTTCCGCGAAAGCTTTTTGTTTGCTTATGATGCATTGCGTCAAAACAAGTTGCGCACTTTGCTCTCCTTATTGGGTGTTACTATTGGTATTTTTATCATTATCGCCGTTTTTTCGGCAGTTGATACCTTGCGTGCTAACTTGCAGAAAAGTGTAAATAAACTGGGTAGTAATAGTGTCTATGTTGGAAAGTGGCCATGGATAGGTGGCGAAGATTTCCCCTGGTGGAAGTATTTACAACGCCCCGAACCCAAATTAAAGGAATTTGATGAGATAATAAAACGCAGTCAAACAGCACAGGCCATCACTTACGAGATCAACATCAACGACCGCACTATAAAATATAACAGCCATACCGTAGAAGGCGCTTCTATCAACGCAGTAACCCAGGACCACGACAAAGTTTGGAACTTTGATTTGCAAGATGGAAGGTATTTTACCCAAATTGAATCACGGACCGGTGCCCCGGTAACCATTATTGGATATGATATTGCCGATAATCTTTTTCCACAGGGAAACAGTTTAGGTAAAAAGATAAAAGTGATGGGCCGTTACGTTACCATCATTGGTGTAATTTCAAAAGAGGGTAAAGATATGCTGGGTAATTCTGACGATAACGTGGTGATGATACCATTGATCTTTGCCAAGGATATTATCGATGTTGAAAATGATAATTATCAACCCAATATAGTTGTAAAGGGTAAAAATGGGTTAACTGACCTTGATGTAGAAAGCGAGTTAAGGGGATTAATGCGTAATATACGGAGGTTAAAGCCGAACCAGGAGGATAACTTTGCTTTAAACCGGTCGACATTGATCTCGAACCAGTTAGATATAGTATTCGGTGTTTTAAATAAGGCTGGTTTGTTTATTGGTATATTTTCTATTTTGGTTGGCGGCTTTGGTATTGCCAATATCATGTTTGTTTCTGTTAAGGAACGCACCAATATCATCGGCATACAAAAATCCCTTGGTGCTAAAAACTATTTTATCATGCTGCAATTTCTTTTAGAAGCTATTATTCTTTGCCTGATGGGAGGGTTGATCGGCCTGGGATTGGTTTACCTTGGAACATTTATAGCCGAATGGCTGGCAGATATCCAGGTAGTGCTTGATATTAACAATATCATTATCGGCATAGGCACTTCGGTAACTATAGGTATCATATCGGGGATCATCCCGGCATACTCAGCTTCAAGGCTCGACCCTGTTGAGGCGATAAGGTCGAACTAAATAATATCGAATACTGAACAAGGAATATCGAATGATGAAGTATTAAATTTCGATATTCAGTGTTTAAAATTCGGTGTTCAATATTCAATAACTTCCCCATATTCAATATATCGTGCAATTTTTACAAATAGTAAACCTTCACGGCGATTATAATACATGGATTTATTTACATTTGCTACAAAAATACTTCTATGTCTGAAACAGCGCAATTAAAAATAGGTGACAAAACTTACGACCTCCCTGTTATTGAGGGTACCGAGGGTGAGAAAGCAATAGATATTTCTAAACTCAGGGACCAAACGGGGTATGTAACGCTGGATATCGGCTACAAAAACACCGGAGCAACTACCAGCTCCATTACTTTCCTTGATGGCGAACTGGGGATACTCAAATACCGGGGATATCCTATTGAGCAGCTGGCCGAGAGATCGAGCTTTATTGAAGTGGCCTACCTGCTTATTTATGGCGAATTACCTACACAGGAACAATTGACCGAATTTAGGTACCAGATAAGCCGCCATACGTTGGTGCATGAAGATATGAAGAAGTTTTTTGATGGCTTCCCGTCAAAATCTCATCCAATGGGGCAGTTGTCATCATTAGTTTGTTCCTTATCTGCTTTTTACCCCGAATCGTTAAAATCCAACCAAACGGATGATGAGCTCAATTTAAGCATCATCAAAATGCTGGGTAAAATGGCTACCGTGGTTTCGTGGATATATAAAAAATCACTGGGGCACCCGTATATCTACCCAAAGAATAAATATGATTACGTAACCAACTTCCTGCACATGACCTTTGGGCAGCGCACGGAAGAGATAGAAATTGACCCGGTTATCGTTAATGCGATGAACACCCTGCTAATTCTGCATGCCGATCATGAGCAAAACTGTTCAACATCGACGGTTAGAATTGTAGGTTCGTCAGAATCTAATATCTATGCATCTGTTTCGGCGGGTATTTCGGCATTGTGGGGACCGCTGCATGGCGGGGCCAACCAGGCAGTTATTGAAATGCTGGAAAAAATTAAGGCTGATGGGGGAGATACCGATAAATGGATCAAGAAAGCAAAAGATAAAAACGACCCTTTCCGTTTGATGGGATTTGGACATAGGGTTTATAAGAATTTTGATCCGCGTGCCAAGATCATCAAAAAAGCTTGTGATGATATTTTAGAGAAGTTAGGTATTGATGATGAAGTGCTGGAAATAGCCAAGAAACTGGAAGAACACGCTTTAAAAGACCCATACTTTGTGGAGCGTAAGTTATACCCTAACGTTGACTTTTACTCGGGCATTATTTACCGCGCTTTGGGTTTCCCTACCGATATGTTTACAGTGCTGTTCGCTTTGGGCCGCCTGCCGGGCTGGATAGCGCAATGGAAAGAAATGAAGGAGCATAAAGAACCTATCGGCCGCCCGCGCCAGATATACGTAGGCGCTGTAAACCGCGAATATGTTGATATAAAGGAAAGAAAATAAAATCCCTGCAGCTATTTAAAAGCCTGCCGGTTTATTAACTGGCAGGCTTTTTTTATGGTCATAGCCAAAAACTTACGAAGTCTTAAAGACTTCGCAAGTTTAATGTGCCGCCTTAATCAGCGAAACCAATTCATCACATTAATCTTAACTACAGTACTGTATATGTTACGGTATTAGATTTTACACCTGTTGGCGAGCCATTTCCATATTCAGTAACGTAGAATTGATAAGTGTGACCAGATATATACGTGGCTGAATATCCATAGGGACTATTTGCAGAATTAGTTGATATGCCAGTATTTAAATCTTTATATGTAAAATTCCCAGTTACGGGTGAAGGAATGTTAGGCGTTACACTAAGAATAACGAACCCACTATAACCACCATAGGCAACAGTTAGAACTGGAACCGCCCATATTTGTATAGCTATGATTTTAGAGGAGGTGCCAGCGTGGTTTGTTGCAGTGACAGTATAATTTGTTGATGCAGAAACTGTGGTAGGCGTTCCGGTAATGACACCAGTAGCTGTATTGATGGTTAATCCGGCAGGCAATGCGGGACTTACCGTGTAAGTAGCAGCGCTGCCGGTATTAGTAGGGGTTAATGGCGAAATTACGATTCCAACGGTATATCCAATGGGTGTAGTATAACTAATTGCAGGAGCCCGCAAATGAAAATATAAATCAACAAACCCGGTGTTATTAGGGAAAACGGTTTGTTCACCTAATCTGGCTGTTGAGCCCGTGTGTGCAACAAAGTCCTTTACAGGGTTACCGGCATTAGGGTCCATTTCTACATAATCATTAGGTGGGTAGTCTGATATTGTTTTTACATTAACTGCTTCAATGGTTTCAAATAGCGTGGTTAATGGTGCAGTAAGCGAAGGTTGGGTTAAACTCGTAGCTAATTGGCCGTTTTTATAGAAGGATGATGTCCAGGTATTTGATCCGGACTGACCCGTTTGTTGAATTTGCCCAACTAATGCATCCCCAGGATTTACTGAGACTGGGGTGCTAACATATGCAGTGCATTGGGCACACGTAGCATAATAGTTTGCAATAGTCCAGGAAGTAGCATTCCCTGTATAGCCATTATAACCATATTGCAATACGGGTTGCATTATCATTGAAAGATTTGAGTCTTCCAGCCCATCAAAGATAAAAATTACCTGCCCGTCATTCAAAGTAGTTGGAAGGGATGGGACAGTCCAACTAGTAGTAAAAGTTTGAGGGAATGGTAAATTCGCAAATATACCCTGCTTAGTTGTAGTGCCCTGGGCCCAGGTTTTCCAGTTTGTATCAACCACAGCAGGAGGAGACGAAGAAGCTGTAATTAAGTTATTTGATGCATTTTGAGCAGGTTTTTTAGAAAGGTAATTTAATGGAGCCTGTACGCCAAAATCATTCAACATTTTACCTGTTGCTGTTTCTACTTCTACAAGGTGGCCTCCTGAATACTTTAAGCTATGCCCTTCTACTATTAGGTGAACATCTGATTTTCGCCTTGGCCCAAATGGTGTAATTACCATTGCTGAATCCGATAAGTTCAACTTAGATAAGGCCGTAACCGAGAACTTGTTTCCGGGTGTTTTAGTAGCCGGATTGTAAAGGTCTTTTTTACATCCCGATAAATAAAAAGCAAATAATGAAATTAGTACGACGAGGTAATTTTTGATTTTCATAAAAAGTAATTTAAGTTTATTTATGCTTAAACTTAAACTATCCTTTTGTCTCAAACAACCCGTGAAAACACCCTAATTTATATGTGCTTAATACAGTTAATTATCTCAAATAACCTTTATTAAATGCTTCTTATGCGGTTAAACAAAAAAACCCGCCCCGATAATTCGGGGACGGGCCTCTCTATAAATCAACTCTATGTTTTTTATTGTTTTACCATCGTATAAGTAAGATGGGCTATATCTACTGTAATTAAATAGTTTCCAGCTACAGTAACAGGAATATTGTTATTGTTTTGCGTGTCGAGAACTCCCGCTGTAGTTAAAGATCCATAATTAACGCCCCAATCATGATTTAAACGGAATTTTAGACCTCCTGGTTTTAGCGCTACCAAAACGCTCCAGGTTTGTGTCCCGTTATTAAACTTCATATCGGTATCGCTTTGCGGGCCGCTACCATTTGGCCAGCTACCCGGAGTAGCATCACCAACAACACTCCATAAGGTTGGCGTTAATGTAAGCGTGTTTGCATTCGAATCAAAGGTAACCAGGTTACTGGTTATATTAACAGCCGGATCGACGGTTGATTTTGATGCGGAAAAAAAGTTATTTCCTCCACCAGTCACATACTCGGTTGCATAAGTGATTGGGCCGCCTGCAGCACCTGGGTTGGCAGTAGTAGCCCATTTATTTGCCCAGCTTTGAGCAGGTACTATCAGGAATCCATCACTAACCAGTTTGAAACCGATAACTCCTGTGTAAATACCATTATCTGTCGCTGACTGCAAACTATCCGCATTTTTACCAGGGAAAGACCATCCTTCGTAGTTACCAGGTACATATACAAATGATGCCAGGTTAAAAGGCGTAACTGTTAATGCAACCACATTTGAGTAAATAGGAGGGACGTTAACAGCAAGCGAATGCTCAATACGTACATTTACGGTTGCGGTTGTGCCACCCAGAATATTCAACTTCAACAATAACGAATTAAAAGTAACTGTATTAAACCCTTGCGAAAGCACGCCGGTACCCAATGTAAAAGTTGTTGGGTTTGCCCAGTTATCACCAGGGCCATCAATTTGCAGGATATTGGTTACCCCTGCGGCATAGCCATAAGAAGGTTGAGTTACATTGAATTTAATAACCGTAGTCGTATCGTTTATTTTGCTCTTATCCAGGGGTAGGGTTGTTACATTAGCAGTCAAAGCTCCCGGTGTCCCACTGGTGGCCCTAACTGTCGTCCCTTCTTTCTTACACGATGCCAGCATTAGCAGCGCTACACCGCTAATGGCTAAAAATTTTGTTAATACTGTTTTCATTTTATTTTTTTTAATTAACACTTATTTATAAAAAGGGTCAAATATTTAAATCTTTAATTATAGCCCGGGTTTTGTTTTAACGTCGGGTTATTGATGATATCGGTTGAAGGTATAGGCATCAGGTTACGGAAATCCGCAATGCTTGTACCTGCATGAGCTGCACCTTTCCATTGCCATACATAAGTACTACCTGTAAACTGTCCAAAACGGATAAGGTCGGTCCTTCTGTGTCCTTCAAATAATAACTCACGTCCTCTTTCGTCCAGTATAAACTGCAGGTTCAACTGACCAGCGTTTATGTTGCCTGAAACATCGCCATCATAGGCACGGGTACGAACCATGTTAACATAAGTAAGCGCCGTACCAGCATCGCCACCGCTGCGTAATAAAGCTTCAGCATACATCAGGTAAACGTCAGCTAAACGGAACATAGGGTAATCGGTATCCACAAAAGTACCGGTTGGGTCACTGCCCACAGCACCCGTTGAGGTTATGTTTTTAAATTTAGTGATCGCATAGCCATCGTTGAAGGTATATTCGTCTGCAATGTCAAGCGTTTGGCCGTTGGTGAAGAACATGGCACGCTTATCGGTATTCCCACTTGGGTCTGCAAATAAGGCAACATACTGAGGGGTGGTGCGTAAACCTGCCCAGCCGCCAGAAGCGATACCGAAGGCATTTTTATCCATATTGCCACCTACCTGTGCATGGATGATATAAGTCATACCGCCATAGCCTTGTGTATGGATACCATCTGATTCGATCGGGAAAATGATTTCCTTAGAGAGGTTGTTATCTGCAAGGAACAGGTTTTTGAAATGCGGTTCAAGCGCATAGCTTGCGCCTATAACCTTTTTAGCATAAGTAACGGCATCGGTGCTGCGGTCTGTACCGGTATAAACTTTAGCATTTAAATAAAGCTTGGTCAGCAAGGTCCACTCTGCACCCTGATCGGCGTGGCCATAAGAGAATTGTGGAGTGCCAAGATCACCATCTATCGCTTTTAGTTCGCTTTCAATGTAACTGAATACAAAAGCCCTGGGTTTTTGAGTTGGGAAAAATACGCCAACCTTATCCGCGTCGGTCACAAAAGGAACATCGCCATAAAGGTCAATAGCATGCCAATAGCTTAAAGCTCTTAAAAAACGTGCCTCGGCACGGTATTGTCTGGCCAGTGTAAGGTTACTGCCAGTAATGCCGTTTGCAGCTAACTGGGCATCTGTTGTGTTACGGATAAATTCATTATCTATTGAAATTGCGTAATAAATACGATCATACATGGCGCGGATAAATTCGCACTGATTGTTCCAGGTGCCATCATGCAGTGTGTGTACGGTTCCGTCGTTCCAAACAATTTGAGCCTCGTCAGTTGTAAGCTCCTGCATGTTAAAATATTCACGCAGGTAGTTACCAAAGCCTTCATCAATACCTGTAATATCGGCATTGCCGGCTGGGCCCTGTTGCCCGCTTATGGCGTAGGCATTATACAGTTTACCTAAAACCTGTTGGTAATTGCCAAAATCCTTGTAAACATTTGCTGTAGTTGTTTGGCCAATAGGCTCCAGATTCTTTTTGCAGGAAGTGATCGTGACTGAAAGAGTTATTACTGTAATAACTGTCAGTAGTTTTAAATGTCTTATCCTCATGATAATTTTAATTCTTAATTTCTTTTATGTTGTTAAAAACCTAAATTCAGACCAAGTGAAAATACGCGCGGGTGTGGATATATATTGTTATCAATACCGTTATTGTTAACTTCAGGATCAAGCCCGGTATATTTTGTGATTACGAATACATTCTCTACGTTGAAATATACCTTTAGGTTGGCTGTGCGTGCAACTTTTCCAAAATTGTAGCTTAGGTTAGCGTTATCCATTCTCAGGAATGAAGCATTCTCAACATAATAGTCAGAATATAACTGGTATTGCTGGAAGTTTGTCTTCAAAATACTGTTAGGTATATTGTTCAGGTATCCCTGGAATTTTAAACCGGCATAAGCTCCGTTACTTGCCTGGGCAGCATTGTAAACGTAGTTGCCCAGGTTAGAACGAAGGGTAAAGCCTAAGCCCCATTGCTTGTAATTGAAATTGGTATTAAAGCCCATAAAGATGGTTGGGTTAGGATGCTGGTAAAGGTATTTATCATCCAGCGTTGTACCATTACCATTCCTGTCAACATAAACGCCTTCAAGTGGTGCGCCTGTAGGGCCATAAACCTGCTGGTATACATAGAAAGCGTACGGAGAATACCCAGCCTTAAGCAACTGGATGGTATTGCCTACGCCACCCGGTATACCACCCGTAGGAATAATCTGGTTAGGATCATGTGTAGCAGAAAGGTTATCAATTACAATTTTGTTATAAGAGATGTTGTAACCAAAATTCCATTTAAAGTCTTTGGTATCTACTGCTACAACATTTACATTAAAGTCAACACCCTGTGTATGCAGGTTACCAATATTGGCAATTACGTGATTGCTTAGGTTTGTTCCATCAGCCACAGGGGTATCAAATAACAAATCTTTTGTTTTTTTGTAATAATATTCGATACTTCCGCTTATTTTTCCGTTCAGGAAGCCATAATCAATACCAAAGTTGCTTGTAGCTGTTTGCTCCCACTTTAAATTGTAATTGTAAGGATCAGCACGTAATGTATTTATAAAATTATTTCCGAACTGGTATTGTGCACCGTTATTACTTGGTTCATATACGGCCAAATATGGGAAATACCCGCCAACGGTATTATCTTGCTGACCTGTAATACCGTAACCTGCCCTTAATTTCAGATCAGATATAAAGTCGACACTTTTCAGGAAAGATTCTTCCTTTATGCGCCAGGCCAAACCAATAGCCGGAAAATAACCGTTGCGGTTTGCAGCGGAGAAGCGGGATGAACGGTCGTCACGAATGGTAGCCGTTAACAAATACTTATCCATAAAGCTGTAATTTAAACGAGCAAATGGCGATTCAATATAATACTGTCCGGGGAAAAAATTAGCAGGATTCGATTCAACAGTTGTTTTATCCGCCGCATAGCTTGCCTCATTTTTAGTATAAAAATGGAAGTATTGGTACGAGTAACCAGCCTGTAAATCTAAATGACTCTGGATTGATTTAAAGTCTTTGCTGTATTTCAAATAATAGTCAGCGTTGTAAGTGTAGTTTTCGCCGAAATATTGAGAATAGGCGCCTACCCCTGTTGGTACAGATGCAGATGATGGATTGGTATAATTATTACCCATACCGTCGGTCATATCACCACCAAAAGTTGCATTAGCCTGTAATTCTTTTAAGAACGGGAATGTGTAAGTTGCCGAAAGGCTTCCCAATTCACGGTGGCTGTATCCGTGACCGGTTGTTTGGTTTAGCAGGGCAACAGGGTTTTTAGGTGCCAATGTATTTACTGATCCATCTGTGTTCAGCCACTCGTAATATCCGCCATGAACGGCGTTATTGCCCGTATATACCGGTTGGGTAGGGTCGAAAACTACTGCAGCGCCTATAGCGTTTTGGTTAGCAAAAAGCCTGTCGGTATAGGTGCCTTTTGCATTAAGGTCAATTTGCAAGCTTTTATGTAAAAAGTCCTTATTGATGTTCAGGTCAATTGTAGTTCTTTTTAAATTATCTCTTTTCAAGATACCGTCCTGGTCCAGATAACCTATTGATAAACGATAAGGCAAACCTTTTATACCGCCATTAAAGCTGATATTATTATCAGTAGATAATGCCGAGCGGTAGATCTCTTTTTGCCAGTCGGTATTGGCATTGCCAAGCTCGGCTTGCTGGGCAGAGGATGTGTTTGATATGGGATTATCGACTACCGAGCGGAATTGTGCTGAGGTTAAAACAGGAAATTCCTTGGTTATTTTTGATAGTGAATTAACCGAACTGAAGTTTACATTTAGCTTACCGCCGCCTTTACCTTTTTTAGTGGTGATCATAATTACACCGTTTGATGCACGCGAACCATATATGGCTGTTGATGACGCATCTTTCAGGATGGTGAATGTTTCGATGTCATTAGGGTTGATGGTTGCTAAGGCATTATCGATACCTGCTATGCCTGAATTGCTTACCGGTACCCCATCAATTACGATCAAAGGGTCGTTACTGCCAGTTATTGAAGCGCCGCCTCGGATACGTATAGTGCTACCTGCACCGGGAGCACCACTGTTTGAAGTGATCTCAACACCTGAAACTTTACCTGTAATTAAAGCTTCGGGTGTAGTAACTGGCCCCTGGTTAAAATCCTTGGACGATACGGCCACAACCGAACCGGTAAGGTCTTTTTTCCGTGCGCTACCATAACCTATCACTACTACTTCGTTTAAGCTTGTGTTTTCAGGTTTTAACCCGAAATCTACAGTAAGTACGGAATTACTTACGGTTATGGTTTTCTTAGATGCAACATAACCTACAAATTTTGCGGTTAAAGTGTAGTTGCCGGTTTTAACACCTGTAATAGCATAATTACCGCTTGCATCGGTAACTGAACCGAGCGTGGTGCCATCTATGCTAACAGATGCGCCGGGAAGGGGTTGATTGGTCTCATCAACTACCTTACCTTTAATGCTCCCTGTTTGTGCAAATGCCATTACTGACATCATCAGAAATGCACAAAGAAGCATGTACTTTTTTGAGTAATTTTTTCTCATACTTTTTTTCTTGTGTGAATAAAAATGGCGTTTTGCGCCGGTTATAAATTGGTTTGTTAACTTTGCTGTAACAGCATGTGACTAATTTACATTAAGAACTAATAATTCCAAATTTTATATAAAAGATAATTTTCGGTCGGATAACGAACTCGATTTTAACTTTAAAGAAATATTTTAAAAGGATGTTTTTTATCAAAAAAAAACAATTTTTGTGTTATATTTTGGAACAATGATGGTTTTTGCTGTAAAGAAAGTGTCAAAATTACACATTTGGCAATTTTACTTTAATGAAACTATTTCCGGGAACGTTCCCGGAGGAATAAGTGTTAGAAAGACAATTTAAAATGAGAAAAAAAATATTTTTCTGCGCGTTTTTGCTTTTTTGCCAAAATTTTTTGTTGTTCGGACAGATAAAAGTGACTTTCCAAACAGGAAAAATTCCACCCATAAAGGTGTCAGATGTACACCTGTTCCTGGCAGGCGATTTTAATGGCTGGAACCCTGGGGATAAAGCGTCGGAATTGAATCAAAACAATGCCGGTAAGTACCAGCTTCTAAAAGATTTACCGAAAGGCGTTTATAACTTTAAAATAACCAGGGGAACCTGGCAATCGGTTGAGTGCAACGCTTCTGGAAAGGGTATCGGGAACAGAAGTTTTACATTATTGCATGATACTACTATAAATATAGATATTGCAGGCTGGCAAGACGATTTTAAACCTGCGGAGAAAAAACATACTGCCAGCGCACAGGTACATATTGTAAATGAAAAATTTGATATGCCACAGCTTGGCAGGCAGCGTCGAATATGGATATACCTGCCAGCAGACTATCAATCGTCTCATAAAAAATACCCGGTGATCTATATGCACGATGGGCAAAACCTTTTTGATGAATATACATCAGGATATGGCGAATGGGGAGTTGACGAACTGATGGATAAATTACCTATAAAAGAACAGTGCATTATTGTGGGGATCGATCATGGCGGTGAAAATCGCGTTACAGAATATGATCCTTATGATACAAAATATGGAAAGGGCAGGGGTGATGATTATGTTGATTTTTTAGCGAAAACTCTTAAACCATATATTGATCAGCATTATCGCACCAAAACGGATGCACGACATACCACCATAGCGGGAAGTTCAATGGGCGGGTTGATATCCATGTATGCTGCATTAAAATACCCAGGTGTATTTGGTAACGCAGGTATATTTTCCCCTGCCTTTTGGATATCACCTGATATTTATAAATATGCGCAGCAATCCACTAACAAGAAACTGAGGTTTTACTTTGTTTGCGGCGATTCTGAAAGCGAAACCATGGTAGCAGATATGCAGAAAATGGCCAATATAATTCGTTCGAAGGGAATAAGCGTTAAAAATACACCCGAAGTGATCATAAAGGGTGCTAAGCACAATGAAAAACAATGGAATGGTGATTTCCCGGGATTTTATAGTTGGTTAGGCCCCCTCTAAATCTCCCCCTGTAGGGGAGACTTTTTTATTGTGCTCGATTTTAAAAGTCTTCCCTTCCGGGGAGGATTTAGGTGGGGCTGGAGTTCAATCCCCATCCCCGCTTGTAAACAACCAGGTTTCACTATTGCCAACAGGCAGGTTCATCATTTCGCCGCGATTCATTTGCCACCAGAAGCGCAGACGCGGTTTTTCGCGGTTACCGATCTCGTTCATCGAGTCTGCATCATATAGGCGCCCGTTTACCATCACGTATTTTATCTTCTGACTATTGCGGATATCAACCAATGGGTTATCATTTAATACGATCAGGTCAGCAAGTTTGCCAGTTTCCAATGAGCCGATCTCTTTATCCATTCCTAAATAGGAAGCGCCGTTCATTGTAGCGCAGCGTATGGCCTGTAAAGGCGACATGCCGCCCTGTGCCAGCATCCACAGCTCCCAATGCGCGCCGAGGCCCTGTAACTGCCCGTGTGCCCCCAGGTTCACCTTTGTGCCTCCATCGGCGATCTGTTTTACGTACTTCGAAACTTCAATATGCCCGTAATCACCATACTCAGTTGTTAAGCGTCGGCGCGAACGTGCATCAATAATAGATTGCGGTGTAAAATTCAGCAGATGATCGTTTTTCCACACCTCAGTACGATCATACCAATAGTTTTCGCCAAACAGCCCACCATAGCATACAATTAAGGTTGGTGTATAACCCGACTTGCTGGCATTCCATAAACTTTTAACATCCTTGTAAACTGGTACCACAGGTATATTGTGTTCAATACCGGTATGCCCGTCCAATATCATATTCATATTGGTGAAATAGGTTGAACCACCTTCGGGTACCACCTCCATTTGCAATTCGCGCGCAGCCTCAATAATTTCTTGGCGCTGCTCGCGACGCGGCTGGTTATAACTTTTAACGGAGAAGGCTCCTACAGCCTTTAACCTGCGCAAATTTGACCGGGCATCATCAAGGCTGTTGATCACAGCTTTAAAATCCCCATCGGCACCATATAATATAGTACCGGTCGAATAAACCCTTGGGCCAACCATGTTACCGGCCTTCAGCATTTCCGATTGACTAAAAACCATTTCGGTATTGGTTGAAGGATCGTGCGAGGTGGTTACACCAAAGGCAAGGTTGGCATAATAGTTCCAGTCCTGTTGCGGCGAAATACCATCGGGGCTGGGATGCAGGTGTGCATGCACATCAATAATACCAGGCATCATGGTTTTCCCGGTGAGGTCATATATTTTGGCATCAGCAGGTATCTGCACCTCCGAAGATTTGCCAATAGCAGCGATCTTATTCTTATCTATAATTATAGTGCCATTTTCAATTACCTGGTCTTCCTTCATAGTAATGATACGCACGTTGGTAAAAGCAATCTTTCCATCAGGTACATCAGTCTTTAACTTTAGGCCCAACTCAAGTCCTGCTGTATCTATTACCGGCGTTTTATCACTTTCGCCATCAGCGAACGGAAAAGCGCTGCGTATATCACGTGTAAAATATTTTGGCCCCAGTGTCCACATTAGTTTTTGGCTGTCATTGCTCCAATGCAGGTAAGTACCGGCATCGCGTGTAAGTTTGCTTAATGGAATGGCCTTGTTAGCGGCAGATAGGTCCTGCGGATTCCCGGTGCTAACCATCGGGGTGATATAACAGTTAAACAATTCGGTAAATGCCATCCATTTACCATCGGGGCTTGGTGCAAATTGAGTGGCGTAAGTAGAGGTGTACAGAGTTTTCTGATTCGCGCCCGTTGTATCCATCATCCTGAAGGTCTTTTTATCCCCTTCACTGCTTTGGTAGTATATTTTTGAATCATCCGTAGAAAACTGCGGGTGTATGCCATTATCAATGATCATTTTGGGCTTGCCGCCGGTAGCCGACATTATATATATACCCGGATTTTTCCCGAATGAATAGCCGGTTACTTCATTGCCTTCACCTTTGCGGAAGATTATTTTATCTCCCTTGTTTGAAAACTTTGGCGAATAATAGAATCCTTTATCAACAGTAAGGCGTGTTACCAGGTGTGTAGTTAGGTCAACCCGGCATATAGCGCCTTTTATTTCGTCGCTCCAATCTACATACACCAATGATTTACCATCAGGGCTAAAATCAGGTTCATATTCAAAATCATTAGTCGTAGTAATCCGTTTTGGCAGACTATCCGGCAAAGCCTTAGTATAAATATAGCCAGCCGCGTTAAAAGCTACATGTTTTTCATCCGGCGAGGTGGTTAACTGCCTGATCATTTTAACAGTAAACTCATCCTGAAAAACTTTTTGCTGGAAATGAAGCGCGTCGGTAATGGTTTGCTGTGAAGTAACCTCGAACGGGATCTGCACAGCATTTAATGTAGTAATATCCAAATTCCATATTTTGCCCTTGGCGTAGAAAATAATATTCTTGCTATCAGGTGTCCAGTTAAAGTTCGGGTACACCCCAAAAATAGCCCAGGTTTCCTGCTGGTCTTTTGAAAGATCATCATATACCGGCCATTCTTCTCCAGTGGCCAGGTTTTGTAAATAGAGCACGGTTTTTAATCTTACCCGTTTCACAAAAGCAAGTAATTTGCCATCCGGCGATATCTGCGGCCTGCAAGCCCCACCAGCCCCACAAGCAACTGTTTCTATTTTCCCGGTCTCGCGGTCCAATCTTTGAATGGCGTATATGCCCTTGTTAGGGTCTTTATTATATTGGAAATCCGGACCAGGCGTAACATCCTCGCTCCAGTAAATATATTTACCATCGGGCGAAACGATGGGTTCACCCGCGTCTTGCTGATCATTTTTACGTTTGGTCAACTGGATACCTTCACCGCCGGTTTTATGATATAGCCACATTTCGCCCGCGCCTAATGAACGTGTACCGGTAAAATGCTTGCGTGCTACCAAATATTGGCCGTCGGGTGTCCATGAGGCATTATTTAATAAACGAAAACTTTCTTTAGTAACAGGATGCTTATTGCTGCCATCGCTGTTCATTATCCAGATGTTGTCGCCGCCGTCCTTATCGCTGGTATAAGATATTTCTTTGCCATCCGGGCTGTACCTCGGCTGAACTTCCCAGGCTTTTCCACCGGCTAACAGTGTGGCCTTACCACCCTTTAAAGGCATAGTATAGATATCGCCCAATAAGTCGAATACGATGTTTTGGCAGTCGGGACTTACATCCACATCCATCCAGGTGCCTTCGTCCGTATTTATGGTGACTTTTTTGGATGGCCCCTGCGGATTTTCAACATTCCACTTTTGTGCATATACGGCACCGGTTAACAAAAGAAATATAAGGATGATAAAAGGCTGTTTCATTCGTTTATTGCTTTAACGCTGCGAATTTAAACAAATGAGACAGGCGAACAACAAATATTCATCAAGCTATCCAAACCTTTACAACCAATACAACTTCTGCAACCTCGTTTTATTTCTCCACCTCAAACTCTTTTTTCAGCTTAATATCTTCGGATGAATTACCGATCATCACCTGGAATTTGCCCGGTTCAACAGTCCAGTTCATGTTTTTGTCCAGTATGGCAAGGTCGTCAGGGTGGAGGGTGAATTCCACGGTTTTCTTTTCGCCGGGGTTAAGGTTCACTCGTTCAAAGCCGCGCAGGTCGTACTCGTAAACGGTTACGTCGCTTAGTTCCTGTTTTAAATACAACTGTACCACCTCATCACCTTTACGCTGGCCAGTGTTCGTTACATCAACTGTCACTTTTATATCTCCCTGCTGATGTTCTTTCTCGGGCGATACCTGCAGGTTATCGAAAGCAAACGTGGTATAGCTTAACCCGTAGCCAAATGGGAATAACGGGCCGTTCACGTAAGTATGCCCCCAACCGTTTTTACCACCCTGATCGGCCTGTGAACCCGGTTTGAACGGGAAATTAAACTCGATCTGCCCAACCGTTTTCGGAAAGGTGATCGGCAGTTTACCGCCAGGATTGTACTCGCCGAACAAGGTTTCGGCTATCACTTTACCACTTTCGGGGCCGGGGAACCAGGCTTCCAGAATAGCAGGAACGTATTTGTTTTCCCAGTTTATGGTAAGCGGTTGCCCGTTGACCATGACCATCACGACGGGCTTTCCGGTCGCTTGTAAAGCCTGTATCAGTTTCAATTGCCTGCCCGGTAAGTTTAGCCCGCTGCGCGACAGGCTTTCGCCAACCTGGTTTTCACTTTCGCCGACCACGGCTATAACCAAATCCGATTGTTTAGCCAGCGTAACGGCTGAATCAATACTTGCCTGCTCCTGTGCTGATAATGGGGTTTCGATGATCTCGCTTTCGGGCCAGTTTGGGTCTATCACATCACAGCCTTTAGCATAGATCACTTTTCTTCCGGTGCCAACATAATTGGTAATGCCTTCCAATACGCTGGTAGTAGGATTATGCGATGGCCCATAGCGACTGGTAGCATAGCTTTTGGCCGCAGCCAATGGGCCGGTAACCAGGATATTTTTATATTTACTCTTATCCAGCGGCAGCAGGTTATTCTCATTTTTGAGCAATACCAGGCTTTCTCGGTTCATTTGCAGGCCCATAGCAGAAGCCTCCTTATTATGTACGATCTTGTCTGCAGCTTTGGTGTCCTCAACATAGGGGTGGTCGAATAACCCCAACTCAAATTTCACTCTCAAAACATCGGCAACGCGGCTGTCTAATAGTTTCATTGATACTTTGCCTTCATTTACCAATTCGCGCATCGGCATAATGTAGGTTTGAGGCATTGAAAAATTGGTACGAACGTTAAGCCCGGCTTCTATAGCCTCGCGTACCGCATCCTTTGGAGAGTTTGCTACATGATGTTTGCTGTACAGGTATTCTGCAGCTTCACTGTCAGATACCACATAGCCGGTAAAAGCAAACTGGTGCCGCAGTAATTCTGTAAGGAAAAAGTAGCTGCCGGTTACAGGTTCGCCGTTCCAGTCATTGTAGCTGCTCATTACGCCCATAGCATGAGCTTCCTGTATTACCCGGCGAAATGGGTACAGGTATAATTCGTATAGCTCGCGCGGCGCCACATGTGGATCAGTACGATCAGAGCCATCACGGCCACCCTTAGGCACGCTATAAACTGCAAAATGCTTTAATGTAGAAGCAACGCCCTGTTCCTGCACACCGAGGCACATCTGCTTACCCAATTCGGCAATCAGGAAGGGATTTTCGCCATAAGTTTCCTCCACACGGCCCCAGCGCTGGTCGCGTGCCACGTCGAGGATCGGGGTATAAACGTTGGTATAGCCCAAAGCTTTGGCTTCGCGACCCACCACATCACCGGCTTGCCTAACTAACGGTTTATCCCAGGTACTGCCGATACCGATAGGGGCGGGTAGTGAAGTAGCCCTGTCGTGATTAAGCCCATGGATACCCTCGTTGGTAAAATCAACCGGGATACCCATGCGGGTTTCTTCTACAAACCATTTTTGTATCGTGTTGATAGCTGCAGCGTGCTTGCTGTAAGGGTAGGAGTATTGCGTAGGGGCAGCGTCGGTATGCGAAGTAAGGTTATTTAGTTCCTCATCGATATTGGCGATGCCATCTTTCCAAACCTCGTTTTTCCATGATTCTGCCGGCATTTCCTCTTTTAAAACCCGTTTATAGCCGTATAAAGTAGCTAACTGGCAGGTTTTCTCCTCCACGCTCATCTGGCTCAACAGATCAGCAATACGTTTATCGATAGGCTGCGATGGATCTTCAAACACATCCATTTTGCCATTCTTATTAAAATCGACCCAGCCTTTGTGATATATATTTTTTTGCTGAGCGAATAAGATAGAAGGGAGGAGTAGCAGGAGCAGTGACAGTTTTTTCATAGGTTGGAATATAATAGGTTTATCAAATATATAAACTGTGTAGGAGATACACTACCTGTTTGGTTGTAAATTATTTGATAGGGTAGTTGTTATCAAAATAATCAATAAATAAGCCTATTTTTATTCACCTAAAATTATTATGAAAAAAATACTACTGCTCTTTCTACTAATTTCTTTCAAGTTAAGCTTTTGTCAATGCATTGATAATCAAAAAATAGACTATGGTGGTGAACGAGAATTTCCAAAATATCAATATTTATGTCCTACTTATAATTTTGTAAATAATGGGGATACATCCAAACATTGGCTATTTATAAATGATATCGATATAAAACAAATAGCAAAAGAGATCGACCCTATTAAAGAACATGTTGAACATCAAATAAAAAAAGTCGCAGGACCTCTCTTTTATTCGCGGGTGAAGTTTAGTTGTGTTACGGTAGTCTATCCTGACAGCATCAAGCAATATATAGAAGGAGGGCATAAGGAAACAACTACGAAATATTGCAAGGCAAAATACTGCTTTTCTTATTTCTTTACTATCGACACTAACGTGGCCTATGTTATTGACATTGCAGTAAACAGTAAAGGTCATATACTATCAAAATTGCATGTTCCTTCAAGATATCAATATGTACCTGTTGCTAACAATATGACTGTGTGTAAAGCAATTCAGATAGCCCGAAAGACAAGCAATAGGATTGACCCTATAAGCAGGGTAGTTTTTGATTATGATGAAAAGAGGCATAGGTTTTATTGGCTAATATCACAAGAAATAACCAACCATAAAGAAGGTATTAATAATGTTAATCAGGTGTATATTGATGCTGCCAATCCTAAAGTTGCTATAAACCAAACAGCCAAAGTAATTGTTGACTTTTGAAGTTAATTCATAATCCCTATGCCATCCACCGCCAAAACGCCGCAAGAATATATTGATGAACTCTCGCCCGACAGGAAAGAGGCTGTCAGCAAGATAAGAGAGGTTATCCTGGCAAACCTGCCGGAAGGATATACAGAAGTGATTGCCTATGGTATGCTCGGCTATGTGGTGCCACATTCGTTATATCCTAAGGGCTATCATTGCGACCCTAAATTACCTTTGGGATTTATGAACCTGGGTTCTCAGAAAAATTTTATCGCCCTGCATCACATGGGTGTTTATGGAGATAAAAACTTGCTGGATTGGTTTGTGGGTGAATACCCAAAACATTGTAAAACCAAATTAGATATGGGTAAGGGTTGCATCCGGTTCAAAAAAATGGAAGATATACCTTACCAATTAATCGGCGAACTGGCTGCAAAAATTACTCCGCAGCAATGGATAGAGACCTACGAGCGGGTATTCAACAGATGAACTGTATCCGATTAGTATCATTACAAACCAATCAACATTACTAACTTTGCCAAAAACCGAATAACCGGTTATTCGTTTATTGGCTATGTTTAAGTTTCTATCTCTTGTTTTTCTTATCGGCTTAAGTTGCCAATTGTACGCGGTCAATACACCCGAGAGCGACCGGATATGCGGCAAGTGGATGTCGTCTGATAAAAAGCTGATGGTACAAGTATATAAAGAGAAAAACCAGTTTCGGGCTAAGATCATCTGGTTTAATGATGATCCTAGTAAGCCTATGCAAGAGTGGCGTGATAAGCATAACCCTGATCCCGCTCTGCGTAATCGCAAATTAGTGGGCCTGGAAATATTAAATGGGCTTAGATATGATGCAGACAGCCATACCTGGGAGGGCGGAACGATCTACGATGCCCAGCATGGAAAACAGTGGGATGCTGCAGGCTACATAGATAAAGATGGGCTGCTTAAAGTAAAAGGTTACTGGCACATTAAAATAATTGGTCGCACCATGACCTTTAAAAGAGTGCCATAATTACAAAAAAAGCGCCCCGATTTACACCAGGGCGCTTTAATATATAAAGAATATCTTTCTTAGTTAACCTTATCAAACTCGCCTGAAGCTTTAAAATCAACTTCGTCGCTCAACATTGGTGAACCAAACTTGCTTCCAAAAGTAAAATCAGAACGGTTGATAGATCCTGTTACTGAGAAACCTGCATCTGGTGCTTTGCTCATTGGGTTGGTAATAGTACCACGGTACCACAGGTCAAGTATAACCGGCTTGGTAACGCCGTTCAGTGTTAAATTACCGGTTAATTTATATTTGTTTGGGCTACCGGCTGGTTTAATAGAAGTGCTGGTGAAAGTAACTGTAGGATATTTGGCTACATCAAAAAAGTCAGGACTCTTTAAGTGATTATCGCGCGCATCAACACCTGTGTTTACAGAAGCTGTGTTTGCGGTAAAACTAAATTGTGCATCGCTGAAATCAGGTTTGGATGAAGTAATGGTAGCATCAAAATCTTTGAATGCGCCGTCAACATCTGACACAGCTAAGTGTGTGATAGTAAAAGTAAAATGGGAGTGGTATTTATTCACTTTCCATGTTTGTGCAAATACAGTAGCGCTCATCAGAACGGCTGCAGCTAATAAGGTGATCTTTTTCATGTTATTCTTTTTTATGAGTTGTTTTAAATAATTGAATGCAAATGTATCCATTAGATGTTTAAACACCTAATAGATATAGTCTGCCAAATGTAAAATTAATTCTATATAGTCAATAGACTTTATTGATTATTGGCTTTTGACTCTCATCAATGTCATTTGTTACTCACAAAACAATTCATCATTAAAAACAGCGCGACGAATTATCTAATTTTACTTAAAGTATTAAGAAGAAAGATAAACGATTGAATACCCGCCCACCCAAAAATACCCGTATAGACCCTCTAACTATAAAAGAACGCCTTGCAGCGCTGCGCAACCTGCCTGCCTTTTTTAAATTGGTTTGGCAAACTAACCACTGGATGACCATTGTTACTTCAGTGCTCCGTGTCTTGCGCTCGGCTATGCCTCTTGCGTTGCTGTATGTAGGCAAACTCATTATTGACGAGGTAATCAAGCTGAATCATTCGCATACATCCGGTACACATCATTTATGGGCATTGGTGGCAACTGAGTTGGGGCTTGCTATATTAACTGATGCACTTAGCAGGGCCATTACGCTGATGGATAGTTTGCTTGGCGATCTTTTCAGCAACCATACTTCGGTGAAGATAATGGAGCATGCCGCCACGCTCGATCTTGACCAGTTTGAGGATTCCATATTTTATGATAAGCTGGAACGCGCAAGGCAGCAAACCGTTGGGCGCACTATATTACTGTCGCAGGTAATGAGCCAGGTACAGGATCTGATCACAATGGCTTTCCTGGCTGTAGGTTTAATGGCCTTTAACCCCTGGCTCATCGTGCTGCTGCTTATTGCTATAATCCCTGCCTTTTTGGGCGAATCTTATTTTAACGATCAAAGCTATGCGCTTACCCGCGGGCAAACACCAGAACGCCGTGAACTGGATTATGTGCGTTACCTTGGCGCCAGTGACGAGACCGCGAAGGAAGTAAAGATATTTGATCTGTCGGGCTTTATCATTGAGCGTTTCAGGCAGTTATCGGGCAAGTTTTATGACGATAATCGCAAGCTATCCATCCGACGTTCTGTTTGGGGGACATTTTTTGCCGTATTGGGCAGCCTTGGATATTATGCAGCTTATGTAGTGATCATTATCAAAACGGTTGACGGTAGTGTTACTATAGGGCAATTGGTTTTCCTGGCGGGATCATTCAGACAGTTGCGTACTTTGCTGGAGGGGATATTAACCCGTTTTACATCCGTATCACAGGGCGCCATTTACCTGCGCGACTTTTTTGAGTTTTTCGAGATCATACCCAAGATCAAAGTATCTGCAAATCCATTGCCTTTCCCTAAAAAACTTCAGCAGGGCTTTACTTTTGAGGATGTAGGTTTCCGGTATGTCAATTCGGACCGGTGGGCCAACCGGCATTTAAGCTTTACGCTCAATCCCGGCGAAAAACTGGCCTTGGTTGGTGAGAATGGTGCAGGAAAAACAACACTGGTGAAACTGCTTGCCCGCTTATATGACCCAACCGAGGGTCGTATATTATTAGAAGGGATAGACCTGCGCGAATATGATTTGGCAGACCTGCGCCTTAATGTAGGGATCATCTTCCAGGATTACTTGCGTTACCAGATGACCTTTGCACAGAATATCGCCGTAGGCAATATCGATCAAAAAGAAAACCGCCCGCTTATTGAAGCTTCTGCGCAGCGCAGCATGGCAGATGTGCTCGCGGCTAAACTACCCGGTGAATATGACCAGATGCTGGGCAAGCGTTTTGCAGATGGGGTGGAGTTATCAGGCGGCGAATGGCAGAAAGTGGCCTTAGCCCGTGCCTATATGCGCGATGCTCAATTGCTGATATTGGATGAACCAACCTCAGCATTGGATGCACGGGCAGAGTTTGAAGTTTTTCAGCGTTTTGCGGAGTTAACCAAGGGCAAATCTGCAGTGCTGATCTCGCACCGGTTCAGTACTGTACGTATGGCTGATCGTATATTGGTTTTGGAAAAAGGCGAATTGATAGAAATAGGCAGCCATGAGGAACTATTGATAAAAGGTGGCCGCTATGCCGAATTGTTCGACCTGCAAGCGATGGGGTACAGGTAAATAAAAATAAATTTATTCGGGTTTAATGCTCATGAAATCAATACTTTAATATCTAATTATGGAAACACAGCAGGAAGAGATCCGTGCACAACAAAAACAGAACTGGAACAAAGTTTCAGCCGGGTGGGAAAAATGGGACCAGTTTATTATGGATTTTTTACGCCCGATGGGCGATGCGATCATTGATCGACTCGAAATTAAAGAAGACGATATTGTTTTGGATATTGCTGCAGGTACAGGCGAACCAGGGCTGACGATTGCCGCGATCGTCAAAAAGGGGAAGGTGATTGGTACCGATCTGTCAGACGAAATGTTACGCCTGGCTGCCGCCAATGCCGCTACTAAAGGACTAAAAAACTACAGCATCAAAGCAGCCGATGTTTGCGAACTGCCTTTTGCAGATAATACCTTTACTAAGATCAGTTGCCGGATGGGGTTCATGTTTTTTCCGGATATGCGAGTGGCGGCTAATGAAATGTACCGGGTGTTACAGCCGGGTGGATGCTTCGCTATCTCGGTTTGGAGCGCACCTGATAAAAACTTTTGGTCAACCGCCTTTACAAGTGTTATCAATAAGTACATCACACCGCCGACATTGCCGCCCAACGCCCCTGGTATGTTCCGCTGTTCCAAACCCGGGTTGATGACGGATATTTTTGCACAGGCTGGTTTTACGCATATTGGTGAGCAAGAATTAAACGGTAAGGTCGATTTTATTGATGCAGATACTTACTGGCAAAACAGAACGGAAATATCAGAGTCTGTGATTGCCTCGCTGGCTAAAGTGGACGAAGCTACAAAAGCAGCTATTAAAAATGACGTGTATGATCTTATAAATGCCAATAGTACAGATGGTCGGGCCTTGCTTGATTATGGCACTACTATTATTTATGCTGAAAAAGCAGGCAGGAAAAAGGTATAATTAAGTTTGCTGTCATAGCAGGCAACCATATTCGCGTCATCAAATTCAGGTTCTGGAAAAGGGATGTTCTCCAGGTTCCAGTCCTCAATATCGATCATGCCGGGTTGGGTTTGGTAGTGACTGTCGTCAGCCGGGCATTTAACTACATATTCGTCTCTACCTGCAAGGGCAATAATAGGGCGCGAGCCACAGTATTTGCACACTTTGCATTGAATAGATTCAGGTATGGTAATATATCCCCGCATTTTGATATTAATACGGTATATTACTTAAATAAGTTGCTAAAGGCCAAGGGATTTTATCAGCTGGCAGATAGGTAACTATATAAATTCTGTTAGCGTAAGATAGTTACCGGACCAGCAAACGGCTTCGTATTGTTTTTAGTGTCGATGATATAATAGTAGGTGCCTACAGGGAGCTGGGCGCCATTGTATGTTCCGTCCCATGGCTTGGGGTACCCCCTCGACTGGTAAACCAAATTGCCGTAACGGTTATAAACAGAAACGGTACATTGAGGAAAATCAATTAATGATTTAATGTTCCATACATCATTAATGCCATCGCCGTTAGGCGTAAAAACATTGGGTATAATAATCGGCGGGGTAATTGCCTGGTTAACCGTTAATAATTGTGATACCGGGTTTGCCGCAGTATAGCTGCTATTACCGTTTTGACTTGCTGTTATTGTTGATGTACCGGCACCGATAATATGTATTTGTCCGTTTACAATAATTGCTACCGTGGTATTACTGCTGGTATAAGTAATGGGGATAGTATTGTTAGTACTGGTTGCTCCCGGATAAAAATCAGGATCACCATAGGTTTTGGCAGGTAGCGGCAGAAAGGTAATGGTTTGCGGAGTATTAACCACTGTAATATTTAATGTAAATGAACCGACGCCTGCTGTATTACTTCCTATAATTGTATAGTCTGAAGCAGGGGATATCGCTGTTGGTGTGCCGCTGATAGTACCTGTTGCAGTATCAAAGATCAAACCGGATGGTAGCGCCTCATTGATCTTATAAACTGCTGCAGGTGGCCCATCTCCTTTATTTTGGGGAACTAAAGGGGTTATGGCTGTATTCACCACATAAACCTGGGGTGTTTGATAAATAAATGCCGGAGGCGGAACTTCGGCATTTACGGTTATGCTTACCTGGAATGAGCTGCTGCCGCCCTCATTATAAGCTGTTATGGTATAAAGCGTAGTAGGGGTTACTGCTGTGGGGGTTCCGCTGATGATACCTGTACTATTGTTAAAAATCAACCCTGCGGGCAAAGGCTTATTAATCACGTATCCGGTAGTAGATATTTCGCGTATTACATTATTGTATTTATCAGCAACAAATAAATTTCCCGACGCGTCAATCGTTAAACCTGAAGGACCCGCAAAGCTGGCGACAATACCCGTGCCTTCAAAACTCCCAAACTGGCCGCTACCCGCGAGTGTAGTTACTAAGCCGCCGGGTGTTATCATACGGATCAGGTTGTTGCCATAATCGGCTACAAAAATATTACCTGCCAAATCTACTGCTATACCCATAGGGTTGTTGAAACTGGCTGATATGCCTACGCCATTGCTATTCCCTTTTTGACCGCTACCCGCAAGTGTAGTTACTTGTCCGGCAGGAGTGATCATCCTGATCAGGTTATTAACGGCGTCCGTAACATATATATTCCCCGCGGCGTCAATAGCCAAATCTTGTGGCCCGTCAAAACTTGCCGAAACACCTGTTCCATCAGATGAGCCTGGTTGCCCGCTTCCTGCCAATGTGCTCACTACGCCCGCAGGAGTGATCTTCCTGATCACGTTGTTACCATTATCAGCAACATACACGTTGCCCGCAACATCAACGGCTATGCCAGTAGGAGAATTAAAGCTTGCCGCAATGCCAGTGGCATTAACAAACCCAGCCGTGCCATTACCTGCCAGGGTGGATACAATGCCTCCGGGTGCGATCTTTCTGATCAAATTATTGCCATAATCAGCCACATATACATTTCCGGCTGCATCAACAGCGACACTTGCTGGCGCATTAAAATCAGCCAGTGTTCCAATTCCGTTTGTTTGCCCCGGATTGCCGCTTCCCGCCAGGGTAGATACTACCTGGTTGGTTGTTGCTTTACGTATAAGATTATTATACTGGTCTGCTACATATACATTTCCATTCGCATCGACAGCATCACCTACCGGGAAATGGAAAGTTGCATTTAAAGGACCGCCACCGTTAGTATTACCTGCCGCCCCGTTGCCTGCAAATATCCTGGTTGCGCCAAAAATAGTAATGGGTACAGCCCCTCCAGCACTGGTACTTGGCGCTAAAGGGGTAATAGGTGAATTAGTCGCATATACGTCTGGTGTTGGATAGATTATTTTTGGTGGGGTTACTATTGGATTTGCATTTCTGTTAACTGCGAGAGTTATTATTGCTGAAGAACTGCCATTTGCGTTATAAGCAGTTACATTATAATTTGTTGAAGGCGAAACGATAGTTGGTGTACCGCTGATAATTCCGGTTGTTAAGTCGAACTTTAGACCGGTGGGAAGAGTTTCATCGATCGTATAGCCGGTCAATCCTAATTGAGTTATCGTATTACCTATATGTTCGGTCACGTAAGCGTTTCCGTTGTTATCAAAAACTATACCTTGCGGGTATGAAAAAAAGGCATCGCTACCTGATGCGTGGGGATAGTTGCCGGCAACAGTAGTCACCTTACCACCAGGTGTTATCTTTCTTATTAAATTATTGCCGGCGTCTGCCACATACAAATTTCCTTCTATATCAACCGTTATTCCTAAAGGCGTATTAAAGCTTGCTGCTGAGCCTGTACCATCCTGGGAGCTCGGGAGTCCGCTTCCTGCCAAGGTGATCACTGAGCCATCCGGGGTGATCTTTCTTATCAGATTATTTAATTCATCCGTAACATAAAGGTTCCCACCTGCGTCAATTGCTATCCCCGAAGGATGATTAAAACTTGCTGCAGGCCCTGATCCATCTATTTTTCCAGCTTCACCGCTTCCTGCAAATGTTGTTATTATACCGCCGGGGGTTACCTTTCGTATCAGATTGTTACCAGCATCTGTTACATACAGGTTTCCTGTCGCGTCTATCGCCAGGCCTTCTGGCTGATTGAAACCGACTGCAAATGTGGTAACCGTGCCCTTAGGACTGAGCTTGCTGATCAGATTATCCTGTTCGTTACAAACATAGAAATTGCCTGTTGCGTCAATGGTAAGCGCTACGCCTTTAACAGCTGCAATGGTACTTACTACGCCCTGAAGGCTGATCTTTCTTATGCTGTTGTTTGAATTTACATATAAATTCCCCAGGGCATCAGTTGTTATTCCTGTGAGAGCAGAAAAGCGGGCTGCCTCACCTTTACCATCAACCGAACCGGCCACGGCGTTACCTGCAATAATACTAAGCGCCCCATAACCATTTTTGGGCACGGCACCGCCGCTATTTAAGGGTGTTAAGGGGGTTATAGTTTGGTTTATGGTATAAATTATAGGATATGTTGAGTAGGTAATATGTGGCGCTTGTGCAAAAGAGATATTAAACCCAATTAATATGATCAGGGACAGAACAGAAAAGAACACCTTAAAAGGGTACTTAAAGATCATATTAACGAAGAATTGGCTTAACAATGGTTTTTAAAAATACGAAATAAAATCCTATTTGGTTGCTTTACAAGGATGTACGCAGGCTTTATATCATTTCAAAAGTGCCAGAATACTTTGACCATATACTAAACTCTGGCTAACTACTTCTTAATGGCGGTATTCTAAAAAAAGGAAATGTAATTAAATCATTTACAATATGATAAACTTTTTTCATTGCCGATGGTTATACAATTACATCTATAAAAAATTAATAATATTTACCATGAAAACGCAAATTGTAAGATTAATAGCATTACTGATCTTTGCATCAGTAGCTATGTCAAGCTGTTCGATTGAATATCGCGAACACCACAGGCATCATAATGAGGATCATCATGATAATGGGGATCGCGACCATAATGATCATAATAACAACAATTAATAAGCTGAATTATAAATTTTCAGTTAAAGGTCCTGCTTCAAGCGGGATTTTTTGTGCGCTATTTTTTATCACGTGTCACCAAAACCCAGTCTACTAATACGACGGCGTTGCCTGCTTTTATCTTATTAACAGTAGATTGCGAAACCCCGTAATAGGGTGTTGTAACTTTGTTTACACCACCTGGATAACCCCCGCCTAATGCAAAGTTAAGGATGATGAATTTAGCATTATCAAAGGCCCATCGGCCATAATGTTCCACCATTGCCCTGGTAACCGTATAGGTTATTTTATCGTCTGTTTTAAAAACCAGTTTATCGGGTGTCCAATCAACAGAATAGATATGCCATTGACTCACATCTGTCCCGGTAGGAAAAATATAGCGATAAGCCAGTGGTGTATTACCGAAATAATTGGGGCCATGTAGCGCATTACTTATCCAACTGGAGTCGCCGACTGTTTCCATCATGTCTATCTCGCCGCAGTCCGGCCATTTGCCGTTGCCTAATGCCCAAAATGCGGGCCACATACCCGCGCCTGAAGCCATCTTCATTCGTGCCGATACAGTGCCGTAAGTAAATTCCATTTTGTGGCGGGTATTGATGCGGCCCGAAATAAAATCATATTTCTTTTGCTCTTTACTGGTGTATCCCGGATGATAGATCACTTTAATTGCCAGTGCGCCATTATGCGCACCTTCAGCATCCTTGCCATTTACAAAATACAATACTGAGGATGAATCTACATAGGCCTGCTGCTCGTCGTTCACAGTATGCCCCGTAACCTCAACATTCCACTTGCCCCGATCGAGGGTTTTGCCATTAAAATCTTCAAAAAAAACGGTATCAGCTTTAGTGTGCTGTTGCGCATTGCAAAACGGGATAATAAATAATACCAGGCTAATGGATATAATGATACTTTTCATAAAGAGGGTTATTTAACGATATAACTGTAATAAATAGGGAAGGTACCTGTACTGGTAGTAACCAATGCTTTTGTAGGGAACCCATCACTATTATAAGTGTAAGCATAGGTATCTGCATTGTTTATTACAATATTGTTTATGAGGGTGCTTGGGTCCTGGTAAACTATAGACATAAGATAGTTATTACCAGCAGGTATTTGCGAAAACGGATTTTTCTTATTATCGTAAGTGGCATAATTCTGGTCTAAAATATTAGAAGAGCCATCGGCTGCAAAAATTGTAGAACTGGCTATATTGCCATTAACATCATAAGTAAATACTTGTGAACCTGAATGAAGGCTTTGTATTTCTGTTGCTTGTTTTTTACTGTTAAAAGTAAAGGTAGCAGTATCAGCGGGGTGCGTAGGGCCATGAAAATAATATCCGGAACTACCCGGATTGTAATAAAAATCAAACTCGATAATAAGAGTGCCGTTGTTGTCATATTTACGGCCAATGCTTATGCGGCTCTCACTATCATAAGTATATGAAAAACTTACCCGGTTGGGCGGAGTGCCATCGGTGATCGATAGGATACGATTTTGGTCGCTATAGGTATAAGTGGTTGTATCTAATGGGTGGCCTTCGATACGGTCGTCAATGATCTGCTGTTTTAAAAGATAGACCTTGTTGTTTTGCTGATCTTTTTTGCACCCCGCAGCAAAACAGATGATAATCACAAGGCTATATAGAAGGAAATTCTTCACGCTCAAAGTTTATGATTTATGCTGGC
>Ga0206812_1009_pt2 | contig 64434 bp, 59 predicted proteins | sample Alteio_BWOrgCont_54_FD_152912 | JGI IMG/M metagenome (GOLD analysis project Ga0206812, IMG submission 152912) | Enriched cells from forest soil in Barre Woods Harvard Forest LTER site, Petersham, Massachusetts, United States -... | ecosystem: Environmental > Terrestrial > Soil > Temperate forest >... | reverse complement strand
TGCGGGCATTCAGTTAGCTTTGCCTCAACTTCTACTAATTAAATACATCAAGATGAAAAGAGCATTTTTATTAACTCCCCTGTTGCTTTTAAGTGTCGCGTTATCAAGCTTTGACTACTATAAGCCCCTACCGAAAACAAATTTTGCACCGCAAAGTATTCCATCGTCCTTTGAAATTGGCAGTGCGTTAAAGCAAGCCCTACAGCAAGGCACCGCTAAAAGTGCTGATCAGCTTTCGGCTGTTAATGGTTTTTTTGGAAATGCAGCTGTTAAAATACTTTTCCCGCCCGAAGCGAAGAAAGTAGAAAAAACTTTGCGCGGAATGGGATTGAACAAACTATGCGATAATGTGATCCTCTCGCTTAACCGCGCTGCCGAAGGCGCTGCTAAAGATGCCAAGCCTATATTTATTGATGCCATCAAGAAAATGACGCTACAGGATGTAACCGGGATATTGATGGGGCAACAAGATGCAGCCACTCAATACTTCAGAAAAACCACCACTGCCGCTTTAGCCGCTAAATTTAAACCGGTGATACAGGTAAGCCTGAACAAAGCAGGGGCAACAAAATATTACGCCCAGGCTGCCGGTGAGTATAATAAGCTGCCTTTTGTAAAACACCTTAACCCTGATATTTCTGATTACGCCACTCAAAAAACCATCGACGGGTTATTTGTTGAGATCGCACAGGAAGAATTGAAGATACGTCAGGGCCTGCCAGCAGCACGGTCGACTCCATTGATGCAAAAAGTATTTGCTTTCGCGGATAGCAAGAAGAATTAGAAGATCGACTTAGGATAAAACAGAAAACCCGGCTTATGGCCGGGTTTTCTGTTTTATTACATATATTTATTAATCACAATTATATTATTCTCCGCCTTGCTGGAACATATTGCTAAAGCTGGTTCCATCAGGATAGTAGCCTGTTATCACCAGGTTGCCGTTCCTTAACTTGGTGATAGCATCGCTGATATCATCCGAGTTATTTACAGGTTGTTTGTTAATGCTGGTGATCACCGAGCCCACTGGGATCTGGGTATCATCAAACAATAATCCCGGGCGAACCTGTGTAACCATCACACCGGAGTTAACATGGAACTTGGCTTTTTGTACCTGGGTAAGCGGTTTAAAGCTGGCCCCCAGTTTATTGAATAACTCTTCGGCTGATTTTGAATTGGCTGCTGTACGGCGGGTCATGGTACCGGCATCTGATTTTAATACCACAGTAACATTCTTTTCATCGTTACCGCGCATAAGGGTCAGGTTGATCTTATCGCCGGGCTGTAAACGGGCAACAGGTTCCTGCAAGTCTGATGACTCATATACTGTTTTGCCTTCAACTTTAGTGATCACATCGCCATGCTGTATGCCTGCTTGTGCAGCGCCGCTGGTTGGTGAAACATCATCCACATATAAGCCCACGCTTCTGTCTATGTGCAGCGCTTCAGCTTTGTCCTGGTCAAGTTCCTGGAAACTAACACCCAGGTAGCCACGTTTAACCGAGCCATATTTTTCAATATCATTCAATACCTTTTTAGCCAGGTTGATAGGGATGGCAAAACCATAGCCCTCATACGAACCTGTTTGTGAAGCAATGGCTGAGTTGATACCGATCAGTTCGCCCCTGGTGTTTACTAATGCACCACCGCTGTTACCAGGGTTAATGGCGGCATCAGTTTGTATAAATGATTCGATGCCTTTGTTTAATTGCGGGGCTCCATTCTGGCGCTGCATACGCATGTGACCAAAAGGAGTATCTTGTTCCTGGTTCTGGTCCTCGCTGCCGATGATGCCAATACCACGGCCCTTAGCGCTTACTATACCCGCGGTAACAGTTGAAGTTAACCTGAAAGGGTTACCTACGGCCAATACCCACTCGCCTACTTTTACAGCATCAGAGTTGCCAAATTTTACAATAGGCAAATTGGTAGCGTTAATTTTGATCAGCGCCAAATCAGTATTAGGGTCGGTACCAATCACCTTTGCCACAAAATGTCGGTGGTCATTGGTGATGATATCGATCTTGTCAGCCTTTTCAACTACGTGGTTATTGGTTACGATATAACCATCAGGCGAAATGATCACACCCGAACCTGATGCCATCTGCGGACCTTGAGGCGCCATATGCTGGCCGAACATATCGCCAAATAATTGCTGCATTTGGTCCTGCCCACCACTGGCTAGTGCAGCATAGGTAGTACGGATATAAACCACAGCAGGTGTTACTTCTGCCGCCGCTGTAGTCAAATCAACCTCGCCGGCTGATGATAAATTTGATGAAGGTAAAGGGTTGTTGGTAAAATAAACTTTCTGTTTATCTTCCAGGCTCATGTTGTCGGCATACTTATTCTCAATCACTTTGTATGCACCTAACGCCAAAGCGCCGCCTATAAACGCGGCCGTTAATGTTAAACCAAACTTTTTCATGTTGTTATTATTATTCACTTTTCTTTACGATGTTTAATTTATTACAGTTTACACTGTCAAATTTAATACCATATAGACGTAATATGCAATGATAAGTTATTAGTAAATTTGTTAAAATTTGTTAAATTGTATTTCAATACGGTTTAAATTTTGTTAGGGCTTGTTGTCCTTACTGAAAATGACAATTATTAGATAAAACGCGTGAAGATCAAATTCTATAAATACCAGGGTGCCGGGAATGATTTTATTTTGATGGATAACCGGAAAAATGAGGTTGATCACCATCATCCTAAGCTGATATCCCGTTTATGCGACCGCCGTTTTGGTATTGGCGGCGACGGAATGATGTTTTTGCAGGATAAAGCCGGGTATGATTTTGAGATGGTGTATTATAATGCCGACGGGCAGCCAAGCAGCATGTGCGGTAATGGCGGGCGCTGTATTGTGGCCTTTGCCAAATACCTTGGAATAATAGACACAGAGACCGATTTTTTGGCAGTGGATGGCCCGCATCATGCCAAAATTTCAGCAGCTGGTGATTGGGTGAGCTTGCAAATGATAGATGTTGACGAGATCAGTCATGATGGGGATGCTTATGTGCTGGATACCGGCTCGCCGCATTATATTGAGCTGGTCAACAACCTGGAAAGTAAAGATGTGTACCAGGATGGGTATGCTATTCGCAATAATGCTACCTATAAAGCAAAAGGCATCAACGTAAATTTTGTAGAACCGGCCAACGATGGCTATTTCGTGCGCACCTTTGAGCGTGGTGTGGAAGATGAAACCTATGCCTGTGGCACAGGTGTTACTGCGGTAGCACTTGCCATGGCCAAACATCATAACCAAACCGGCAAACTAAACACCCCGATAAAAGTTTTGGGCGGTGATCTGAACATTCGCTTTGAAACGGATGGGAAGCATTTCAGCCATATCTTTTTGGAAGGGCCTGCGGTGCAGTCATTTAGCGGCGAGGTGGAAATTTAAGAAATTTTATTTTTTCTCAAACAAAACTCTATTGTGTGTAGTTAGCAATACATGATGGACACCACAATTGAAGCGGTACAGGCAGATATTACCACGATTCGGGTTGATGCCATTGTTAATGCGGCCAACGTTTCGCTATTAGGCGGTGGGGGTGTGGATGGTGCCATACACCGTGCAGGCGGAAAGGATATTTTAGAACAGTGCATCGCCATAAAAGATAAGCAGGGCGGCTGCCCGGTTGGCGAGGCGGTGATCACCACAGCAGGCAAATTGCCTGCGCAATATGTGATACATACCGTAGGTCCAATATGGAACAGAAATACTACTAAGGCAGAACGTTTACTGGCAAATTCTTATCGCAACAGCCTTAAATTAGCTGTTGAAAATGGAGCTAAGTCCATTGCATTTCCAAATATCAGTACCGGCATCTTTGGTTTCCCCAAAATGAAGGCTGCCGAAATAGCTATCAGTACAGTGGAGGAATTTTTATCAACCGTTTTTCAACTGGAAATGGTGCTCTTCGTTTGCTTTGACAGCGAAAATTTTAATATCTATCAAAGATTGTTAGCGCGTGAGTTGGTTGGACAGTAGTATTAAAACTAATCCATTTAATTTTCAATGACTAAGCATTGTTAACAATTATTTAACACCAAATACTTTCGATTTCTGCAAATTCTGATTAGGTTTGAATTTTTTTGTTGATGTAACTTCTCTTAATTTTTTACAAATTAGGAATGTTACGCGTCGACAGCTCAAAACCATGCCAGATCATCTATGCCGTTTGCAGGCATGAGTTTTTGTCGTATGTAATTGAACCACATATTGTTCAGTTAAACCCCAACGGCGAATTTTCACTAACTTATCAGCGCCTTTTCTCTAATACAGCTAAGGAATTCAGCCAATACCTGGATGAGATCGACTTTAAGCTTGTGCGTATCCTGGAGGAGATGGAGCAGGGTAACATCATTAAGAAATTCTATAAAAAGCCGATACGCCCCTTCGAGTTTTTCAGCAAGATATTTAATGAGCAGCTTTTTGAAACCATCCGCCCAAAAATAGAAAAGCGCATGGTAGAGGCACTGTCACTGTTACCAGGCAGGCAAATATACTCCATGAGCAAGGAGGGCTACCCTGCCGAGCGCAAGCTGCAAATTGCAGCCGAACCTGCTTCGGTGCTGTTTCACTTCAGGCGCGATGAAACGGAGATCAGGTATTTCCCCACTATCAAATACCAGGGGATGCGCATCGAATTCATGTTCAAAAATGCCGAGATCATTTGCAACCATCCCGCATGGATGCTGCTGGATGATACCCTATATCATTTCGATAAAGAGATCGAAGGGAAAAAACTGTTCCCCTTTTTAAACAAGCGCTACATCGCCATACCGCGCTCGTCAGAGCAATCGTATTTCGAAAAGTTTGTGGCGCCGCTGATAGAAAAACATAATGTATATGCCGAGGGTTTCACCATCAACACCGAAAAGCACGAGGCTACACCCATTCTAAAACCGATCTACGTAGAAGGCGGCACTTCGCAGCTGCAGCTTTATTTTAAATATTCAGGCTATATTTTTCCTTATGGCGATGGCAGGAATGTCTCGGTACGGATGGAGCGCAACGGGGATGATTACCTTTTCCACCGCATCAAACGTTCGCTCACCTGGGAAAAAAATAAACTGCAACTGTTGGAGGGATGGGGTTTGCAAACGGTATCCACCCTGTTCCAAAACCTGGAGGTTACGGGCAGCGAGGAAGATGCAGACCGTTCTTTTTCGGTATTTGAATGGCTCAACCAGCATCACGACCAACTGCTGGCCGAAGGATTTGAGATAGAACAGCCCGAGGGGCAAAAACGCTATTTGTTCGGCAGCAGCAAGATAGACCTGGAGGTAAAGGAGAATAACGACTGGTTTGATATTTACGCGGTGGTGTATTTCGGGCAATACCGGATACCGTTTATGCAGTTAAAAAATCATATCCTCAACCATAAAAAGGAATTTACACTGCCGAACGGTGAAATAGCGGTGATCCCTGAAAAGTGGTTTTCGCAATATGGTAACCTGCTGCATTTTTCTGAAGGGAATGACGGGCTTAAACTACGCCGTCACCATATCGGCCTGGTAAATGAACTGGCAGAAGGGGAACTGGCCGGCGTCACTATGAGCCGTAAACTGCAAAAACTAAGCAATTACGAAGATATTGGCGAGATAGCCATGCCCAAAAACTTTAAGGGCCATTTAAGGCCCTACCAAAAAGCAGGGTTTAACTGGTTCCATTTTTTGCAGATATACCATTTTGGGGGCTGCCTGGCTGATGACATGGGCTTGGGTAAAACCATACAAACCCTGGCACTGCTGCAAAAACATAAAGAGGATACTGAGACAGCAGGGAGCAAAAGCACTTCGCTCATCATCATGCCTACCTCGCTAATCTATAACTGGCTAAACGAGGCTAAAAAGTTTACCCCGCAACTGCGCATGATGGTACATACGGGTACCATGCGCTACAAATCGCCGGAGGTTTTTACCAATTATGATGTGGTGATCACTACCTATGGCATTAGCCGAATAGATATCGACCTGTTTCAGAATTACTTTTTTGATTATATCATCCTGGACGAAAGTCAGAACATCAAAAACCCATCGTCCAAATCCTATCAATCGGTTAAGCTGCTTAAATCGCGCTTTAAGCTGATATTGAGCGGTACACCGGTGGAAAATTCGGTGAATGACCTGTGGACGCAGATGTCGTTCATCAATCCCGGTTTGCTGGGTAGTCAGCAGTTTTTTCAGAATGAATTTGTGACCCCGATAGAGAAAAAGAAGGATGAGGATAAGGCCCGCAAGCTGCAGGCGCTGATCAAACCATTTGTTCTGCGCCGTACAAAAGAGCAGGTAGCAACTGAATTGCCACCGAAAACAGAAACTCTGTTCTACTGCAAAATGAGCGACGAGCAGGCCAGTGTATACGAAAAGGTAAAATCGGAATACCGCAATGAACTGCTGAAAAGTTTGGAGGATGGCACCTTTGCCAAAACGCAGATACAGGTTTTGCAGGGGCTGATCAAGCTACGCCAAATTGCCAACCACCCATCTATGATCGATGCGGAATACGAGGGCGACTCGGGTAAGTTTGAGAACGTGGTGCATACGCTTTCCAACGTATTGGATGGCGGGCATAAAGTTTTGATATTCTCGCAATTTGTGAAACAGCTCACCATTTACCGCAATTATTTTGAGGAACAAGGTATCCCTTATGTTTACCTGGATGGCAGCACCCAAAACCGCGGCGATGTGGTTAAACAATTCCAGGAGGATGAAAAAACAAGGGTATTCCTGATCTCGATAAAAGCAGGCGGCGTGGGATTGAACCTGACCGAAGCCGACTATGTTTTCATCCTCGATCCATGGTGGAATCCGGCGGTGGAACAGCAGGCTATCGACCGTACGCACCGCATCGGGCAAACCAAAAATGTGTTCATCTATAAATTCATCACCAAAGATTCTGTTGAGGAAAAGATACTGGCCCTGCAAAAACGCAAACTAAAAGTTGCCCAATCGCTCATCACTACCGAGGAAAGCTTTATCAAATCATTGTCAGCTGATGATATTAAGGAGATATTGAAGTAGGTTCGGAAGACGGAGGGCTGATTGCGGAATGATTTCCTTAAACTAAATTATGGACCCGGATATGGGAGAAATTATTCACTTCTTAAGAATGGCCATAATTCGTAAATAAATCCAAATACTGCCCCAACAACAGCGATATAAAAAATCAGCTTACCATGCCATCTGTCATTTTCAGTGTAACCATAAATCTTTTCGCCATTGGGTAAAGTCTTCTTATACGACATTAAATGCCACCCAATAAATATTCCCAGTACGCCACCTAAAGCGGCAAATAGGTACCCGAGAATTATCCAGGTAGTTTGAGGTGGTTCGGGCTCCTTTAGTTCCTCAATCCTCTTTTCTTTTATAACCGATATGTCTTTGTCGCTTATATTTTTGCCTCTTTCAGTAAGTATTTTTCGGGCAAGCACATTATCATAAGCACTCCACTCATCCGCTTTTGTTACTACTTCCATCAATTCATCATCGGTGAAAGTAAAAAGGTAATAATCTTTATCTACCTCCTCAATGTTTTTTGCTTCATTTTCTTTTAGTAGTTGATTTACCTGTTCAAAATCTTCACTTTTTAGCTTTATGGCATAATCAACAGTGGCGTTGCTCATCACCATTGAAGGATCAAACCCGGATGTCTCTTGCTGTAGGTAGTATTTAATGTCGTGCTCTTCTAACAATGCAATAAGCGCGTTTGCTAACTCAACATCATCGAATTTTTGATAAGTTATAAATCTAGGTTCCATAATAAGGTTTATAATGGTCAATATAGTTATATTATAAGTGGTATAACCAATAAAAATCTCAAACAAATTTATGCTAATATTGGTTGTTGAAACACTTATCCATTTTCTGCGAAAATTAACCTTTAAAAATATACTCGTTATGAAAAAACTATTCCTTTTAACCTTAATGATCTGGTGCAGCGTGTTTGCGTTCAGCCAGAGCCGGACGATCTGCTGTAGCCAATCAACATCTGCCACACAAAAATTTGCGATGCTGGCTTCTGATAAGAAATTTGTATCGGCGCATGCCAATCCGCGCCCTTATCATTATCAAAGTACTATCGGCAAGGCCATCACTTACAAAACTGCTGATGGAAAGGACGCTGATGCTTTTGAAATGAAGGCAAAAAACCCTACCAATAACTGGCTTTTTGTGGTACACGAATGGTGGGGGCTGAATGATTTTGTAAAGCACGAATCAGAAAAAATATACACTGACCTGGGTAATGTAAACGTGCTGGACCTTGACCTGTATGATGGCCAGGTAGCCACCACCCGCGAGGATGCCGGAAAATATATGCAAGCATTAAAGGAAGACAGGGCCCAGGCTATTATCAAAGGTGCTATAGCTTATGTTGGCCCTGATGCGCATATCGCCACTATTGGCTGGTGCTTTGGCGGCGGCTGGAGTTTGCAAACCAGCTTATTAGCAGGTAAGCAGGATGTAGCTTGTGTGATGTATTACGGTATGCCCGAGCAGGACGTAGCCAAACTAAAAACCCTTCACGCTGATGTACTGGGTAATTTTGGCAATAAAGACGGATGGATCAACCCAAAAGTGGTAGCCAAATTTGCTGAGAATATGAAAGCTGCTGGTAAAAAACTATACCTGCACCAATATGATGCCGACCATGGTTTCGCCAACCCGAGCAACCCTATCTACAACAGCGAAGCCACCAAAGATGCTTATGCCAATACCATCGCTTTTTTAAGGCCGCGGCTGAAGTAAGTTTGCGGTGTGCAGTTGGCAGTTTGCAAAAAGGGGAACGGCCAACTGCATACTACTAACTGCAAACTGAACTATGTTTCGTAACATTGCACAAATTTTTACGGATTGACTGCCGCTGCCAAGAAAATATTCTCATACCTGCTTAAACTTGCCATATTAGTTTTGGCATTTGTATTTATTTATCACCGGATAAATAACAATAAAAATTTAAAGCAATTTGAAGACCTGATATCACGTATCAGCCATAACCAGGTGGTTATTACCATGTCGTTCGTTGTGCTGCTGATGGTGGTAAATTGGGTGCTGGAATCCCTTAAATGGAAATATCTTACCCGCGAACTATCAGCCATGACTACCTGGCAAGCTATCGAGGCTGTGTTTTGCGGTTTAACCTGGGCCATATTTACGCCAAACCGCATAGGGGAATATGGCGGCCGGGTAATGTTTTTACCAAACCGTAAACGCATACATGGTGTATTTGCCATGGCGGTTGGGTCGTTCGGCCAAAACGTGATCACCAATGTTCTTGGGCTGCTTGCGTTGATGTGGTTCGGGTTTACTTATCATCCTATAAATATTTGGTTAATTGTCGGCGGATCGCTCATAGCTATTGGTGTGATAGCGCTGTTCCTTATATTTTACTTTAATATTGGCTGGCTGGTAACGCTGCTTAATCGTATCCAATTCCTTAAAAAGTATCATCGCTTTTTTGATATACTGGGAAGGTATAAAATGGCGCAACTGCTTAATGTGATGTGGTTTTGCCTGGCGCGCTTCTTTGTTTTTTCGTTCCAGTATTACCTGGTTATTCATTTGCTGATGCCGGAGTTGCCGATCTTCCCGGTGATGATGATGGTATTTATCCTGTTTTTTATCCAATCGGCATTGCCATCGCTTGATCTGCTGGATATTGGCGTACGTAACTTTACAGCATCCATCTTTTTTATCTATATTACCGATCAGAAGATCGCGGTAATGGCGGCGGTTTCATCCATCTGGCTGATCAACCTCATCATTCCTGCTATATTAGGCTCCGTATTCGTTTTAAAACTCAGATTCTTTGATCGCAATTCATAGTTGTATATCGTTACTGCTTACGGGCGTTTACCTTTTGGTTTTAGTTTATCTGATTAAAGGATGGGCGGCTTTAAGGCGCCCCAAAATCAACCTGGTAAACCCCACTACCAAGCTGACCGTAATGGTGGCGGCCCGTAACGAGGAAGAAAAGATAAGCCTTACTATTGATGATATTTTGGCGCAGGATTATCCCAAACATTTAACTGAGATCATTTTTGTTGACGATCACTCAACTGACCGTACTGCTGATATCATCCGGGGCTATGCAGACCAGGGGGTTCAATTGCTGCAACTAAATGAGGATAAACCTCTGAATTCCTATAAGAAAAAAGCGATAGCAAGGGCAATAGGCTTGTCCACGGGCACACTGATGGTAGCTACCGATGCAGATTGCCGAATGGGGAAGGAATGGTTGTCGTCCATCGTCAGCTATTACGAAAGCGGTGATTTGGTGATGATCTCGTCGCCGGTGGCTTATTTTGAAGAACGGAGTTTGTTTGAATATATGCAGACGCTGGAGTTCGCCTATCTTATTGGGATAGGGGCAGCATTTATCGGCAACGGCAAAGCCTCTACCTGCAACGGGGCCAACCTGGCTTACCGTAAAGATGTTTTTTATGAGGTGGGTGGTTTTACGGGGATAGATGACCTGGCATCAGGAGATGACGAATTGTTGTTGCAGAAAGTGGCGGAACGTTACCCCGGGCGGATAGGTTTTTTAAAGAGCAGGGAAGCCATTGTTTATACCCACGCCAAGCATACGCTGAAAGAGTTTTTGCAGCAACGCCGCCGCTGGGCATCAAAATCAACCAAATACAAGGATAAAAAAATAGTGGCGCTGGCGGTGAGCATCTGGTTGTTTAATGTTTCGATGCTGATAAATGCGGGCTTAGGGTTTTATAATATTTATTTCTTTAAGTTGTTTGCCCTGCAATTTTTGTTGAAATATTTGTTCGAGGCGGCATTGCTGCTGCCCATTACCACATTTTTTAAGCGTGTAAACCTGGTTGGGTTGCTGATACTGGTGATACCTATTCACATTATTTATTTTGTGTATATCGGCTTGATGGGCAATACGGGAAAATATGTGTGGAAAGGCCGCACGGTACGATAATCTTTGCTTTTACTTTTAAAATAAGCGATATTTAGCCAACTGATCTACTATTAACAGCACTTGGCCGAATTAACCCCATCTCAACGTACCTGGAAAGCATTTAAACACAATAAGATTGCTGTCGCGGGGCTTGTATTTATCATCCTTTCGGTATTGATCGCCATATTAGGTTATTTGATCATGCCCGACTCCACCCCCCAGGCCAATAACATGATCATCCAGCTGAGTATAAAAAAACCGGGGGCCACATTTACCATGCTGCGTATCCGCAAAAGTGAACCGGTGGATACGGTGAATATTTTTTCTAAAATGCTGTACGGTCAACCTGCTTTTTATAAGGATGTGCCGATAACAGGCTATCATTTTGGCAAAGATTCAATTTATGTGGATGAATATATCGGTGGTGAGGATAAACCGGTGAAAGTTGCCTATAGCTTGGTTGAGGTTGTTACCGGGAAGAAATTGGAAGATCTGTCACAAAACAAGTCTTTTGGTTCGTCAGCAATAAATTATAGCGATCTGAAAGATAAGATCATCGCCCATCAAATCATCAAAAGAACTTATTGGCTGGGTACGGATGTATATGGCCGCGATTTGTTAAGTCGCCTTATTTTGGGGGCGAGGGTATCATTGGCGGTTGGTTTTATGTCGGTGATCATCAGTTTACTTTTGGGGATAAGCGTGGGCTCTATCGCGGGTTATTTTGGCGGATGGGTTGATGCCTCGCTAAGCTGGCTGATGAATATTTTATGGGCGCTACCTGCCCTGCTGCTGGTGATCGCCATATCATTTGCCTTAGGCAAAGGGCTGTGGGAAGTATTTATCGCCGTGGGCCTTTCCATGTGGGTGGAAGTAGGCCGACTGGTAAGGGGCCAGGTATTAAGTTTAAAGCAGGTAGAGTTTATTGAAGCGGCGCGGTCGATGGGGTTTAACAATGCGAGGATCATCCGAAGGCATATTTTGCCCAATATTATTGGCCCGATACTGGTGCTGGCGTCCTCAAATTTTGCATCGGCCATATTGCTGGAGGCGGGGCTTAGTTTCCTGGGTTTTGGAGCGCAACCGCCCATGCCTACCTGGGGAAGCATGATAAAGGAACATTATGGTTATATTATAATGGATTCTCCTTATCTTGCCATATTACCCGGCCTTGCCATTATGTTGATGGTGTATGCCTTTAATTTGGTGACGGTAGGCCTAAGGGATGCATTCGATATAAAATCACAAAGTACGCGCATTTAAAAATTATTCCTAATTTTAGATTATACTATCTTCTAAACCAATAATGCAAAATACCGGGGCACTAATGCACAATATGGAGGAAATCTCAGGTGAGGATGAATTAATTCGTTTGCTGCTTAAAAGGCAATCAGAATTAAACTCATTACTTGAGGTTACGAGGGCGATTAATAAAAATATTGCTACGCCGGTATTGATCCAGATGCTGGAAGTTATTTTGCAAAATTACCTGCAGGTTGGCAAGCTGCGCTTTTTAATTGAGCACGAAGGGAGTTTTATCTGTATCTCCAGCTACGGGGATGAAATTGAAAACACCAAGTTATTGCACCAGGCCTGCAATAAAATGAAGAAACACAGGTCGCCCACGCCTTTGTTGCACCACGAGGATTACCTGCTTAAAAAGTACGATTATTTTATACCGATCTATCAAAAAAGCAAGCCTTTGGCTTATGCCCTGATCGGTGATTTTAATACGACCGACGAGATGCTGAACAATGATCTGAACTTTATACAGACATTGATCAACGTGATCGTAGTGGCGCTCGAAAACAAGAAGCTTTTTCGCGAACGGATGGAATCGGAGCGTTTTAAGCGCGAAATGGAACTTGCCCAGGAAGTGCAGAATATGCTGATCCCCTTGCGGATGTTGAAGGAAAGAGGTGTGGAGATAGGCGCAAAGTATTTCCCGCATCAAAACATCGGGGGCGATTATTTTGATTTTATCCGTGTAAATGACCATGAATTTTTGTGGTGCATCGCAGATGTATCTGGCAAGGGTATATCGGCGGCATTGCTGATGGCAAATTTCCAGGCCAGTTTGCGTGCCTGGGCCACGGTAGAGAGCGACCTCACCAATATCGTCGACCGGCTGAACCAGATCGTGTTAGGCAATACCAAAGGCGAGCGGTTCATCACCCTTTTTGTGGCTAAATACAACGAACATACCCGTAAACTGAACTACATCAACGCGGGCCATAATCCATCTATATTATACAGCAACGGCGGAGCTGTGCCGCTTAAATTGGGTACCACCATGATCGGCGCATTTGATGAGCTGCCCTTTTTGAACCAGGGCGAAGTGGATGTGGAACCCGGCAGCCTGATATTTAATTATACCGACGGATTGATGGATTATGACGTGCCCTCGCCCAAAACATGGAACGAGGATAAGCTGCTAAATTTCGTGATCAACAATGGTGAGCTATCGCCCGATAAGTTTAACCAAACCCTGCTCGATCATCTGAACCTCATCATCAAAGGCAAACCTATCGATGATATTACTTTGCTGACGCTGAGGATATTTTGAGGTTGATTTACCACGAGTTACGCTGCGCTAAACTCGCGGGAGCAAGAGGCATTAAGCCCCATGATGCTTTGTAAGAACGAGGAATGTTATATCTATAAATAATAAAAAAACAGGTTGTAAAAATATCATCCATGTTCTGATTCTTTCATTTGAAGAACTATTTTCAAATATCTCTATCAGTGACTGATAATATTTGTTGTTTAGATACCGGATTAAGTCAAAAATCAGGATCGCCGTATCAATAAGGCCCAAACTTATATATACGCGATTTTTTAATGAATCCGATGAGGTCATAGAACCATTAGTTAGCTTATCGATTATTGAAAATAAGACAGCAATAATAATGGTTTGAAAGAGCCATAAAAATCCCAAAGAAGTGAGTATAGGTATATCATCGTGCTTTTTTAAATAAAAAGAATATATCCTATAGAAAACATAATCAAAATATTTAAACATACATTTTATTGATTTTATCAATTTCCTGTCCCCGATGGGAGACACTGCCTGGACAAAAATTACCGGGTGTATGTAACATCATGATTTTCTATCCCGTTATCAATATCCGGGCCTGTTGAAAAGAACAATTCAAGGGAATTAGCTGACAGCTTTTTTACCGTAACATTGGCAATAGTTGTATGTGGCTGACCTGGAGATGTCGAGATGGTTTCTGTTAAATTTAAACTATCTGCACTTACCTTGTAATTGAAACTCTGCGAAATATTAGCATCGTTACCAACACCACTGCCATCGCTATTAAACAAAATATTAGCTGTCTTATTAAATGATGTGGTGTCAACGATTGTAGTGCTGCCGTTTGCAGTTAAAGAATAAATATCTCTGACATCATACCATTTTCCAACAATTGAAACGTTAGTCTGCGGCTTGTCTTTTTTGCATCCAATAAACGAGCCTGCAATAAGGGCAGTAAGTAATAATTTTTTCATGTGTAATAATTTTGGTTATGGACCCTCTTTATGCCAGCAAGACCACCTAACGGGAACCCTACTGGGAGCTAATGTAACCCTTACAACATCTACAGCCAATAGGAACTTTTCAACAATCGCAACCACCAATACATCAATCCCCTATTTTTACACCATGTTACTAAGCAGGTACCAGTATGAGTTATTAGAGGCGGGATGCGACGAGGCTGGTCGGGGTTGCCTTGCCGGGCCGGTATTTGCCGCCGCGGTGATATTGCCGCATGATTTTGATCATCCCCTGCTGAATGATTCCAAACAATTATCAGAAGCGGTGCGGTATAAACTTCGTGCTGAAATAGAACAGAAAGCCATAGCTTTTGCGGTAGCATCGGTTGATAACCTGGAGATCGACCAGATCAATATTTTGAATGCTTCTTTCCTGGCTATGCACCGGGCTATTGAAAAATTGTCCATCAACCCCCAGTTTTTAATCATCGATGGTAACCGCTTTAATAAATATCAAAAGGCGCCGCACCAATGTATTGTGGAAGGGGATGCCAAATATTTCAGCATCGCGGCAGCATCCATCTTAGCTAAAACCTACCGGGACGACTACATGAAACAGATAGCCACCGAGCATCCGGAATATGATTGGCACAGCAACAAGGGCTACCCAACCACCAAGCACCGCCAAACGGTTTTGAAAATTGGTTTCACGCCTTATCACCGTCTCACCTTCAGGGTGTCGGACCCGCAGCTAAGTATTTTCTAAAAAGACCCCGTGGCGATAAGGAGGCTCCGATGGAGCCTTGGTTCGTCTTTATTTTTCTATAAACAGGATGCTCCGATGGAGCTATGTCATTAAGTTAGGCTTTTTACCCTCTTTGCCGCTTGCGGAAGAGAGGGTCGACCATCCGCTGGCTAGCGGAGAAAGTCGGGGTGAGTCAATTATGCACCCTGTATTGACGTAAGTATCGCTCGTATATCTACTCACCCGGTCGTTGCTTCGCTCGACCACCCTCTCTTTTGCAAGCAAAAAAGAGGGTGAAAACGATAAAAAGACAACTTCACCCTTTAACCTAATGACATTGCCCAAAGGAGATATAAACACGCAATTAAAATTGCTAAGGCTCTGTTAAGAGCCACCTGTTTATAGAAAATATATAAGAAGTCTTTAGGCTCCATAGGAGCCACCTGCACCGATGTTTGAGTAAAGAAAGAGTATTTTCTAAAAGATACTTTGATTAGGGGTTTAGGGTTGCTATTTTTGGTGAAACCAGTAAGCCAATTGAATATCCTTATTTTAACCCATCGTGTGCCATTCCCTCAAAATGGGGGCTATCCCATTGTGGTTTGCAATACCATCAGGGGGCTTGTTAATTTGGGGCACGAGGTTTCGCTGGTTTCACTTAACGCCAAAAAACACCGGCATCAGCAGGATTCGGATGATGATGAGCTGCTCACCAAAATAAAGTACAGATCGTTTGATATCGATACCAGCGTTTCGCTGTTTGACGGCATACGTAATATTTTCAGCAAAAGCTCCTCTAATATCGACAGGTATTATAATGTTGAATTTGAAAAATTGCTGATCCGTACCGTGCGGAATATTACTTATGATATTATCCAGTTTGAGGGGCTGTTTGTAGCGCCATACATAGATGGCGTGCGCAGGAACTGCAAATCAAAACTGCTTTACCGGGCGCACAATATGGAGCACCAGATATGGGAAAGGTTGGCAGAGCAAAAAGGCGACCCCTTTAAAAAATTATACCTTAAGCAAATTGCCCGGCGCATAAAACGCTACGAGATACAGCAACTTAATAAGTTTGATGCGATTGCTGTTTTTACCGGACAAGATAAAAGCACGATGATGCTTTATGGCGCTGTAATACCGATTGAGGTGGTGCCGGTGGGGATCGACCTGCCGCACTATTTACCCGATTTCAGCAAAACGGAGTTCCCGAGTTTGTTTTTTTTGGGATCGTTGGATTGGATGCCTAACCGCGAAGGGATAGAATGGTTCCTGAAAACATTCCATAGCGATCTGGAGCATGACGAACTGCGCGTAAAATTTTATGTAGCAGGGAATGATATACCCGAGCAGTTTGATGATTACGAGGTGATGGGCAAGATATTTATACAGGGCGAGGTGGATAACGGGCTGGAATTTGTGAACAGTAAATCTATTATGATCGTCCCCCTTTTATCGGGCGGGGGAATGCGTGTGAAAATTGTGGAAGGGATGGCCATGCAAAAATGTATCATTTCCACATCGCTCGGTGCCGAGGGTATCAACTATAAAAACGGGGTGAATATATTGATAGCAAACACTCGGGATGAGTTTTTTAAAGCCATCAGGCGCTGCGTAGCCGATGAGGATTATTGCAAAGCCGTTGGCCTCAACGCCCGTCGATTGATAGAAGAGCAGCATGATGTAAACAAGGTGACTAATAATTTGGTGGCGTTGTATGAGCAACTGTTGTAAGGTTTGAAAGTTGGAAGGTTGAAATGTTAAACCTATCAAATACAAGGGCGATTTTACAACTTTACAACATTCCAACTTTGCAACTTTCCAACAATACTTTTATTACTTTTGCAGCCATGAAAAATACGGCTTTAACCGAAAAACACATTCAATTGGGTGCCAAGATGGTGCCTTTTGCTGGCTACAATATGCCGGTGCAGTACGCAGGCATCAACGCCGAACATGAAACCGTTCGCAAGGGTGTAGGTGTATTTGATGTGAGCCACATGGGCGAATTTATTTTGAAAGGCGACAAGGCGCTTGACCTGATCCAGCGTGTTACCAGTAACGATGCCTCAAAATTGTATGATGGCAAAGTGCAGTATTCCTGCCTGCCAAACGAAGATGGCGGTATCGTAGATGACCTACTGGTTTACCGTATCGACGAAAAAACCTACATGCTGGTGGTAAATGCCTCCAACATTGAAAAAGACTGGAACTGGATATCAAAATATAATACCGAGGGTGCGGAAATGAAAGATATATCAGATCGCACGTCGCTCTTAGCTGTACAGGGCCCAAGAGCAGCTGATGCCTTACAAAGCCTGACGGATATTGATCTGGGGTCGATGGAGTATTATACCTTCAAAAAAGGAAAGTTTGCAGGTGTGGATAATGTATTGCTATCAGCAACCGGTTATACGGGCGCGGGTGGTTTTGAAATATATGTGGATAATGCACATGCTGAACAAGTTTGGGACGCTGTTTTTAAAGCAGGCGAACCTTTCGGCATTAAGCCAATAGGCCTGGGCGCACGCGATACCTTGCGTTTAGAAATGGGTTTTTGCCTTTATGGGAATGATATTGACGATGCAACGTCGCCGTTAGAAGCCGGACTGGGCTGGGTAACCAAATTCAGCAAGGAGTTTACCAATTCGGCAGCCTTGCAGCAGCAAAAACAAGCCGGGTTGAAACATAAACTGGTAGGCTTTGAAATGATCGACCGCGGTATCCCGCGTCATGATTACGAGATCGTGGATGTTGGCGGCAATAACATTGGTAAGGTAACCTCGGGCACACAATCACCCTCGCTGCAAAAAGCGATCGGCATGGGTTATGTAAAAACCGAATTTGCCAAAGAAGGCGCTGAGATATTTATCAAGATAAGAGATAACCAGATAAAGGCGCAGATAGTTAAACCGCCGTTTTATAAATAGTTTACTGGTTCATTTGTTTTGTACCGCTGATCAATTATTGAAATTGCACAAATGAACTAATGAACAAGTGAGCGAATGAACAAATTAGAAGTTTGCCTAACCCCAGCCCTGATATCACTTTACGATGTGGAACAATACATCGTGGTGATCGTAGATATTTTCAGGGCGACCTCATCAATTTGTTATGGTATTGAAAATGACGCGGAAGCTATTATCCCGGTTTCGGAGGTGGAAGCATGTTCCGCATATAGAGCGCAAGGCCTGGGCTACTTACTTGCAGCAGAAAGAAACGGTGAAGTAGTCGCCGGGTTTGATTTTGGCAATTCGCCATTCTCTTACACTAAAGAAAAAGTAGCCGGTAAAACCGTAGTGCTTACCACCACCAACGGCACGCAGGCGCTGCATTTGTCGCGTACAGCAAAAAAAGTGGTGATCGGCTCATTCCTGAACCTGACCGCGCTTTGCAATTGGCTAAAAACCCAAAACGAAAATATCCTGCTGGTTTGCGCCGGTTGGAAAAACAACTTCAACCTGGAGGATACTATGTTCTCGGGTGCGGTTATAGAGCAACTAAAAGGCAGTAACTTTAAGCTGGATGATCCTGCCATTGCCGCTAATGACCTGTACCAGCTCGGTAAAGATGACCTGAACGCCTACGTCGCCAAAACATCCCACAGCGACCGCCTCAAAAAACTCGGCATTGAGGCAGATATCGCTTTTTGTTTGAATGTTGACCTGACCACGGCTATCCCTGTATTAGAGGGGGAGCGGTTGGTGATGTTACAGTGGTGAATGGTGAGTGGTCAATAGTCAGTAGTATCTCACCGCTGCTGTGAATCAAGATTTCAAAGAACAATTTCAATTAGTTATCGCAACTAATCAATTATATGATGGAATGCCTGTGCAATTGAATTGGGGCGGCATGAAAGATTTGTTGGAAAGCGCAGACTCACCCGGTCTTTGCTTCGCTCGACCACCCTCTCTACTGCAAGCAGTAAAGAGGGTTTGTTTTATTTTTCTATTTTTCATCCTCTTTGCGCAGCAGAGAGGGTCGACCAGCGCAGCGTAGTCGGGGTGAGTAAACTGGCCGATATATACAAATTTACGAAGAAGGCTTGAATAAAGTACTGACACTGTTTTGTCAGTACTTCAATTTACGGTTACTGCCACTGCTACTTCAACTTCTCATTATTCCGATGTCTTTCGGTATCGCGGATGCTTTTCTTTTCTAAATTCTTTTCGAACGCCGTAGTCAGGTCGATGCCGGTTTGATTGGCCAGGCAGATCAGCACAAAAAGTACATCGGCCATTTCATCAGCCAAATTAACTTCGGTATCTGATTTTTTGAACGATTGCTCACCATATTGGCGCGCCATGATACGGGCAACCTCGCCAACCTCCTCCATTAATATGGCGGTGTTGGTTAGTTCATTAAAATACCGGATGCCGGTTGTTTTTATCCATTCGTCGACAATTTGCTGGGCTGCCTTTAGTTCCATATTATTTAATTAAAGAAACACGAATGTCACGAATTAGAGCGAATTACACGAATTAATATCGACAGGAATTTGTGTAATTCGAAAGAATTCGTGAAAATATGTGCTCCCTAAAATACTACCCGTTGATAATCAAGTGAGGGTTTACCAAAATTGATAACCATACCTAAACGAAGGCCTGATGCTTTAAGGTAATTTAACGTTTGTTTGATGTAGGGATCGCCAATGTAGTTTCCGATTTTTATTTCAAGGATAATAGTATCGTAAACTATAAAATCGGCTACGAAATAATGTTTGAGCTTCTGTTCTTTATAGATTATTGAATATGATTTCTCACGTTGAAATGGAACTCCGATTTTATTAAATTCCATTTCTAAAGCATCCTTATAAATAACTTCTTTAAAGCCATGCCCTAATATTTTATGTACTTCGAAACAGGCGCCTATGATTTTGTAAGACTCTTCTTTGAATAAGATTTCGGTCATAATTTGAATATACACGAATTTCACTAATTGAAACGAATTTTCACTAATCAGGTATAGCTAAATTCGTGTAATTCGAAATAATTCGTGCCAATTTGTGTCGAGAATTTATTCTCGATTCTTTGTGTCCATGATGATCGTAACCGGTCCATCATTCAATAAACTGATCTTCATATCGGCACCGAATATACCGGTGGCTACTTTTTTGCCGGTCAGTTCTTCCAGTGTTTTGATCATCTGCTCATACAGGGGGATAGCCTTATCAGGCTTTGCCGCGCGCGTAAAACCGGGCCGGTTGCCTTTTTTGGTGCTGGCGAACAGGGTGAACTGCGAGATGAGCAAAATATCACCATCCACATCAGCTAATGCTGTATTCATCAGGCCGTTCTCGTCACCAAAAACCCGCATAGCGGTTATCTTTTGCGCCAGCCATTGCAGGTCATCATCGGTATCAGCATCCTCAATACCCAACAGCACCAGCAAGCCGGTTTTGATCTCGCCGGTTATATTGCCATCTACTGTACAGCTTGCCTGGGTAACACGTTGGAGTATTGCTCTCATATTATCAGACACGAATTTCACTAATTGGTGCGAATTACACGAATTTACACCGGTATTAATTCGTGTAATTCGAAAATAATTCGTGCCAATTAGTGTTGTTTATGCCCTTGTATCATTCCCATGATAAATACTCAGATAGCTTTCATAGCGGGATAATTCGATCTCACCATTTTCAACAGCTTTAAGTACGGCGCAGCCGGGCTCGTTGATGTGGCGGCAATTGTTGTAGCGGCATTGGTTCATCAGGGCGCGCATTTCTGGGAAGAAGTGGCTGAGCTCCTGCTTTTCTATGTCGATCACCCCTAATTCGCGAATACCGGGAGTATCGATAATAAAACCCCCGCCTGGTAGTTCAAACATTTCGGCAAAGGTAGTGGTATGCATGCCCTTATCGTGCCATTCGGATATTTCGGTGGTGCGAAGTTTAAGATCAGGCAGCAACACATTGATCAGGCTTGATTTGCCGACACCGGAATGACCGGAAAACAAGGTCACTTTATTTTGGATCAGTTCAGCCAACTGCTCAATGTTAGTTCCTTCCAATGCGGATATCTCGTAGCAGGGGTAGCCAATATTTTCATAAACAGCTTTGTAATCGGCCAGTATTTCGAGGCCCTCATCGCTGAACAGGTCGAGTTTATTAAAAACCAATGCTGCCGGGATGCTGTAGGCTTCGGCAGTAACCAAAAAACGATCAATAAAACCTAATGAGGTACGCGGGGATGCCAAAGTAACGATCAGGAAAGCCTGGTCAAGATTAGCCGCGATAACCTGTGCCTGTTTCGACAGGTTGATGGACTTGCGGATAATATAGTTTTTGCGGGGATGGAGCTTGGTGATCACACCGGTTTCCTGCTCGGGCTCCAGCTCAAAATCTACTATATCACCTACGGCAATTGGGTTGGTGGTAGTAATACCTTTGGTGCGGAAGATACCCTTTATCCGGCAGTCGAACTTTTGCCCGTCTTTGGTTTGTACCTGGTACCAGCTACCGGTTGATTTGGTTATTAATCCCTCCATTGTCTGCACAAAGGTATTAAAATTAGTAAGGCGCTTAAAACAAGTGCAAAGCATTTGCGGATTAGCAAATTAACCCCGTACTTTATGTAATAAAAACGAACCCTGACGTTTTATTTTTCGTATTCATAAAAAACTTAAACGGTTATTACTTTCTGCCAAAAAAGAATCATGAAATTTAAAATATATATTCCTTTGATCGCTATTGCAATGTTTGCATTGGCATCCTGTACAAAGAGCCCTGTTACTAAACCTGTAACAACAACTCCTCCTGTTGTAAATGACGCCGATGTATATGTTGCGGGTGTAGCACCGACGGCTGGTGGATCTTTGGTGGCTAGTTACTGGAAGAACGGTGTACCTGTCAAGCTTACCGACAGCTCAAACCAAACAATGGCAACATCTATGATCAAACAGGGGACTGATATTTATGTGGCTGGATATACCAATGCGCTTTACGGAGCCGACATAGCCACCTACTGGAAAAATGGAGTTGCAACTGCGCTTACAACCGGATCGGTAGTATCGCAGGCAAACGGTATTGCTGTTAGCGGTAGTGATGTGTATGTAGCGGGCGTTGTTTATGGCCCAAGCTTACCGCAAGCAGTGCTCTGGAAAAATGGCGCGATGATCGCCCTGGGCGATCCGTCATTTGCTACAAGGGCCCTTGCTGTTACTGTTAGTGGTTCGGATGTGTACGTAGCGGGTTATATTAATAATGCAGCCGTATATTGGAAAAATGGTGTGGCAGATACGCTTTTAGTTGATCCAACAGCAGATCCCAATCTGTATTCTACCAAGGCAAATGCTATCATTATCAATGGAGCCGATGTGTATGTTGCAGGGCAGGTTGCTACCTACAGCACTATCGGCGGAATTTACTGGAAAAATGGAGTTGCCACCCAATTGCACGATGGCACCATTTGTTCATTATCAACAACACCCGGTGCCATGGTTATTAGTGGATCAGATGTATATGTGGCAGGGTTTACCAAAGATGCTACCACCAATAAGGCTGTGGCTACTTACTGGAAAAACGGTGTGGAAACTAAGATCACGGATGGTAAAACCAACGCTGAGGCCGATGCGATAGCAGTGAATAATAATGATGTATATATATCAGGCTTGCTGGATGGTACGGCAACCTACTGGAAAAATAAAACTCCTGTGCAGCTCAATAAGAATACCGGCTTCGCTTCAGCAGCAAATGGTATTGTGGTTGTGCCGCATTGATCTATCAACAAAAAATAAAAAAATAGCATTTGGTTATTAAAAAAATATCTACTTACTTTACAGGCATTACAGGATTGAAGAATAATTACTCGATGAAAATTAACAGCACCATAGTTACGACAACAACAACTACCACCGGGATTTGTCTCGGAGGAAGATGATCGTATGGTGTAAAAAATAAAAAATACATACAGAACGCCTTCCTCCCAAAAAGAGGAAGGCGTTTTTATTTATCACAAAAAATGAAAATTTTAAAATTCGGAGGTACTTCCGTCGGTTCAGCGAAAAGTATCAGTACGGTGATCAGTATTCTTGAAAAGGAATACAAGGCAGGTGAAAAACCTGTGGTTGTGTTGTCGGCCATGAGCGGCGTAACCAACCTATTGTCTTCAATGGCCGAAAAGGCTGCGAACGGCGAAGACTTTACCACGCAATTAGCTGAACTGGAAACGCGTCATTTTGATATGGTGCGCTCGTTACTGAACGTGCAGCACCAGAACCCGGCTTATACCCGGTTGAAGATCAATTTTAATCACCTGGAAGAATTGCTGCAGGGTGTGTTGACCCTGCGGGAACTGACCGCAAAAACGCGCGACCTGATATTGAGTTATGGCGAACGTTGCTCAACTTTAATGATCAGCAAAATGGCGGCGCAGTACTTCCCCGAGGCTTTGTTTGTGGATGCATCCGAGCTGATCAGGACCGACAGTGATTTCGGCCATGCCAAAGTGAACATGGAACTCACTGAATTAGTGATCAGGAGTTTTCAGCAGGAGAATAAAGATAAAATGCTTTTTGTAACCGGCTTTATCGCCGCAAACGATGCCGGGCAGATCACCACGCTTGGTCGTGGAGGGAGTGATTATACTGCAGCAATATTTGGTTCGGCACTCAATGCATCCGAAATACAAATATGGACCGATGTAAACGGCATGATGACCGCAGACCCGCGTATGGTTAAAAAAGCATTCTCGTTGCCTGAGCTTACTTATACCGAAGCAATGGAGCTGTCTTATTTCGGGGCGAAAGTGATTTATCCGCCTACCATGATCCCGGCATTCCTGAAAAAAAATACCGATCGTTATAAAAAATACTTTTGATGTTGATTTTGAAGGAACCATTATTCAGCACGATTGCAAAGCATCGAGTTTGCCGATAAAGGGGATCTCATCTATCAATGATATCAGCATTATTAATTTGGAAGGCAGCGGCATGGTGGGTAAATCGGGCTTTAGTGGCCGGTTATTTTCTTTGCTGGCACGCGAACAGATCAATATTGTGCTGATCACCCAATCCTCATCAGAGCATAGCATTACTTTTGCAGTTCAGCCTAATGAAGCAGCAAAAGCCAAAAAATTGATCGAGCAGGAGTTTGAACTGGAGCTGTTAGCGAAAAAGCTGGATCATCCTGTAATAGAGCAACACCTGGCTGTATTAGCTATTGTGGGCGAAAATATGAAACAGACTCCGGGCATGTCGGGCAAGCTGTTTCATGCGTTGGGCCGGAATGGTATCAACGTTCGCGCCATTGCGCAGGGATCATCAGAGTACAATATATCCGTAATTATCTCCAGGCACGATCTGGCAAAAGCATTGAATGCGGTGCACGACGCCTTTTTTGTTCAGCTTAATAAAACATTGCATGCCTTTTGCCTGGGAACGGGCAATATCGGCACAACCCTGTTTAACCAGCTAAACCAGCATAGCGAATTTTTGCAGCAGAATAATGGCATCCAGGTGAAAATAGCCGGAATAAGCAATACCCGCAAAATGTTGTTTAATGCGGATGGGTTGTCGTTAGACAAATGGAAGGATGAATTACAGACTTCAGGTGAAAAAGCTGAGCTTTCGGAATTTATTGCCAAAATGAAAGAAATGAATTTACCTAACTGTGTGTTTATCGATAACACGGCCAGCCCCAAACCGGTTGAGTTTTACGAAGACATTTTTAAATCGAATATATCGGTGGTTACCTGTAATAAGATCGGTAATTCGGCATCGTTCAGTCAGTATAAAACCTTCAGGGATACGGCGCGCCAGCATGGGGTTGATTTTTATTATGAAACCAATGTAGGCGCGGGCCTGCCCATTATCCGCACTTTAAAAGATCTGATGAGCAGTGGCGACAGGGTAAAGCGTATTGAAGCGATACTTTCGGGCACTATATCTTTCATCTTTAATAATTTTAAGGGCGATGCCAATTTCCACGACGTAGTAAAACTGGCGCAGGAAAAAGGCTACACTGAACCTGACCCGCGCGATGACCTGCGCGGAACGGATTTTATGCGTAAGATCTTAATATTAGCCCGCGATGCTGGTTACGCCATGGAAGCGGCTGATGTGCAGATAGAAAGTATGCTGCCCCAAAGCTGTCTGGATGCCGAAACGGTTGAAGATTTTTATGCCGCACTGAAAAAGGAAGATGCCCATTTTACCAAATTGAAGGAACAGGCTGAAGCTGAAAAAAAGGTGCTGCGCTATATTGGCAAACTGGAAGACGGAAAAGCGGCCATCACCCTGCAAATGGTAGATGAGAACCACCCGTTCTATATGCTATCGGGTAGTGATAATATTATTTCCTTTACTACCGATAGGTATAAAGACAGGCCGTTGGTAGTGAAAGGTCCCGGCGCAGGCGCTGAAGTTACTGCTGCTGGTGTATTTGCTGATCTGATAAACGTGGGAGCGAATTAAGCCCCTCTCTAAATCTCTCCCCGGTAGGGAGAGACAATTTAATTAATTGTTAAACACAGATTTTCGGTATCGTAATTCCGAAATATATAAATGGAAAAATCAGTTAAAATTTTCGCCCCGGCAACGGTAGCCAATGTGGTTTGCGGGTTTGATGTATTGGGTTTCGCGGTGGATGCACCGGGGGATGAGGTAATTATGCGGTTGACCAATAACCCCGGTATTACTATTAGCAAGATAACAGGTGATAACGGTCGTTTACCTTTTGACCCCCGGAAAAATACGGTGAGTGTTAGTGTGCAACATTATTTGGAAAGCATTGGTCGTACGGATATCGGTTTGGATATTGAGCTTCATAAAAAAATGCCGATTGGCAGCGGTTTAGGCTCAAGCTCGGCCAGCACGGTTGCCGGTTTGTTTGCCGCCAAAACCCTATTGGGTGATGAGACTGATGCGGTAAGATTGTTGCCTTTCGCTATGAAAGGTGAGGAAATGGCTTGTGGGCATGGTCATGCGGATAATGTGGCCCCGGCGTTGCTGGGCGGTTTTGTGTTGATACGCAGCTATGAGCCTTTGGACGTAGTACGCTTGCCTCACCCGAAGGGATTGTATTGTGCTATCGTGTTCCCGGATGTGGATGTGCCTACTCGTGAGGCCAGGCAGATCATCCGGAATAAAATTCAGATGAAAGATGCTGTAACGCAATGGGGTAATATTGCCGGACTGGTGAGCGGCTTATTTATGAATGATATCGACCTGATCGGTCGCAGCATGAAAGATATATTGGTGGAGCCGGTACGTTCCATGCTGATCCCCGACTTTTATAAAATGCGCGAAATGGCAATGGAATTGTGCGCCGTAAGTTTTGGCATTTCCGGCTCGGGCCCATCGGTTTTTGCGTTTACGCGGGATGAGGAAACGGCGCACCAGATCACCCAAAAATTGCAGCAACATTTGACGAGGCTCAGGATCAATTCAAATATTTATGTATCAGAGATCAATGATAAAGGGCCGAAGATTATAGGTTAATATTAAAAAGAGAATGTCATTGCGAGGAACGAAGCAATCTCATAGGACAGATATAGTTCGCGATTGCCACGCTACGCTCGCAATGACAAATAGAAAATAATACAAATTCGAAATTGAACATTCGAAATAAGAAAATGAAATTCTACAGTACCAACAACACTTCCACCCGTGTCTCTTTCAAAGAGGCGGTTTTTAATAGTATGCCGCAGGATAAAGGCTTATATATGCCTGTTTCCATACCGCGGCTGGATGATAAATTCCTCAATAATTTAGATGAATATACCCTGCCGGAGATCGCGTTCCATGTAGCGAAAAACTTGTTAGGCGATGATATCCCCGAAAATGATCTAAAGGACATTATTGAAGATGCTATCAACTTTTACGCGCCTGTAGTTGAACTGGAGGAAAATGTATATGTACTGGAGCTTTTCCACGGGCCATCGCTGGCGTTCAAGGATTTTGGCGCACGGTTTATGAGCCGGGTGATGAGCTATTTTTTGGAGGAAGGCGAGAAGCAACTGGACGTGCTGGTAGCTACTTCCGGTGATACCGGAGGTGCGGTTGCACTTGGCTTTTTAGGCGTGCCCAATACCAGGGTTACCATATTATATCCCAAAGGAAAGGTAAGCGGCATCCAGGAATTGCAGCTAACCACCAACGGGCAAAATATCCGTGCTATTGAGATCGACGGTACTTTTGATGATTGCCAGTCATTGGTAAAACAGGCTTTTACCGACCCGGAATTGAATGAGAAATTCCGCCTCACGTCTGCTAATTCCATCAATATTGCCCGTTTGATCCCGCAGACATTTTATTATTTTAATGCTTACGCTCAATTGCTAAAAGAAGGCCAAAGCAACGTGGTGTTCGCTGTGCCGAGTGGTAATTTCGGTAATATCGGTGCGGGTTTGCTGGCCTGGAAAATGGGTTTGCCTGTTGATCAATTTATCGCCGCCACTAATGCCAATGATACTGTACCTGAATTTTTAAAAACAGGGGTTTATCAGCCTAAACCATCGGTACAAACTATATCCAATGCCATGGATGTGGGCAACCCGAGCAACTGGGTACGCATAGCCGACTTGTTTAAAGGCGATGAGGGAAAACTAAAAAGATTAATAACCGGGTTCAGTTTTAACGACAGCGAAACCCGGGAAGCTATTGAAAAAATACACAGCAGTTACAATTATATCGCTTGTCCGCATACCGCAATTGCCTGGCAGGCGCTAAAGGACTGGCAGCAGGATCAGCCTACCGGGAAAACCGCAGGTATATTTTTATCGACCGCGCACCCCTGCAAATTCCCGGATGTATTGCCGGCGCATATTGCCAAAGCTATCCAGATACCCGAGGAGGTAAAGGAACTGGAAGGCAAAACCAAACATGCTGCCGCTTTGGGGACGGATTTTGAAGGATTTAAGAGATATTTGTTGGAGAATAACTAAAGAAGACTTTGTCATGTTGAGCGATAGCGAAACATCTTCTACACCTTGCTACCAGGGGATGCATATTGTATAAGATTCTTCACTACGCTCAGAATGACAAGTTAGATTATTAATTTTATCTATGATCAACACCATCATCTTCGATCTCGGCGCGGTATTAATTGACTGGAACCCGAGGTATATGTACCGCACCTTATTTAGCGATGAGACCGAAATGGAAAAGTTCCTGGCTGAGATCGTCACTTCTGACTGGAACGAAGAGCAGGATGGTGGACGTTCATTGCAGGATGGAACGGAACACCTGGTGCAGAAATTCCCGCAACATGAACAACTTATCCGTGCCTTTTATGGCCGCTGGGAAGAGATGCTTGGCGAGGCGTTTCATGATACGGTAGAAATATTCAGGCACTTGAAAGACAGTGGCAGGTATAAAATATATGCCCTCACCAACTGGTCGGCAGAAACCTTCCCGGTTGCTTTGGAGCGCTTTGATTTTTTAAACTGGTTTGACGGCATCGTAGTTTCGGGTGCCGAAAAGATGCGGAAACCTACGCCTGACTTTTACCATATTTTGCTTAACCGCTATGGTGTTAAACCCGAAGAATCCCTGTTTATCGATGATAATTATCGCAATATTTTGGCAGCCGAGAAATTAGGGATACAGTGCATCCATTTTACTTCGGCAGAGCAACTAAACAAGGAGTTGGTGCAGATAAATATTTTAAGCAAGTAAAATTAACGCCTGCTAAACAAATATTTTACTCCCAAACAAGTTGATTGATTGCTGACAGAAGCACCACTGTATTTTGTGTAGGCAGCATATCCGGCATAAGTAAAAGCGATTTCTATTTTTTTATTTAATGTTACACCTACCTGGAAAGGGAAGTTACTCCAATAGGGCTCTAAATCATAAGGCTTTTTAAGGATACTCCCACTTTGATATATTAATTTATTATTACCATACGCTGAGAAATTAAATGCAATACCGCCATCTATGTACACTTTAAAATTATCTTTATTATAAATATTAAATAATATTTGAGGTGTTACACTAGCTGTATACTGATTAAATGTATAAACATAATTGGAAATTGCAGGGTACCTGAATTGTGGTGTTATATAGGAAAAAGATAACTCAGTTCTAAAAACAAATTGTTGAACGTTCGGATTATTGAATACATCAATACCTAAATTTATTTTTGGCGATATAGTTGTATGAGTTGCAAACGGAGTAAAAAGGTTAACTTCCTCTGTACTTGTCCTATTTATTGCTATGCCGGCAAATAACCTGCTATATGACTTTTTCTTAATAGCTATCCCGTTATTATTTATGTCATCAACTAAGGTTTCAATCTCTGATTGATGATATTCCCCTCGATCAACTTTGCTAATTAACTTGTTGTTCCCAGGAATATATTTATTGATATATAATAGCAACTGCCCTTTATAGAAGTCTTTAGTAACTATCTGGTTTTCATCATTATAATATTGGTAGTATTTAAGTTCAACAGGGGCTCCATTTGTTTCGGCAATGAAAAATCTTGTTTTAATATCATCAGCATGGTAGAAAAGCGTTAGGTGGCTGCCGGTTACCAGTTGTTTTAAAAATATAGTATCCTGTTTTTTAGTGGTATCCAAACCATTCGGTAAATCAGGGAAACTGGCTTTATCCATACTTATAGTCCCTGTATAAGCAATATAGGTTTCCATTCCCGCGATTTGAAATCCTTTGATGGTTTGTGGATCAAATTGCAGTGTCTTTTTATCAGCCTTATTGATCTTAAAATCAATTGACCTGGGAGATCGTAACCATTCCTGATAGTTAATGAACCCCTTTAAGGTATCTCCGTTATTTTTTAAAACGGAACCCTCGTGATAGTTAGATTGTGCAAAAATGGCAGATGGTAATGCGATAAACAGGACAATAAAAAGCAGTTTCATTTAAGAAATGGTGATTTGGTTTAGGCTATAAATGTAGTGATTAAAATATCGCTTCCGCGATTTTCCTTGTCGGCCCGGCATTGCTCATGGTATAAAAATGCAGCACGGGTACACCGAAATTCATCAGCTCTTTACATTGGTTGATCATCCATTCGATCCCCACATCTTTAACATCTTTTTCTGACCCACAGGCATGTATCGCATCACATAAGTCCTCGGGCATATCAATATAAAATGTTTTTGACAGTGATACCAATTGTTTTGACGAAGTGATCGGTTTTAAACCCGGTATAATAGGCACATTGATGCCGTTGGCGCGGCAATTTTTTACGAACTCAAAATACTTGTTGTTATCAAAAAACATCTGTGTAACGATGAACGAGGCGCCCATGTCGACTTTTTGCTTTAAATATTTAAAGTCTGTTTTAAGATTCGGCGCTTCGAAATGCTTTTCGGGATAACCGGCTACGCCTATACAAAATGTGGTCCTGTCAGGATCTTCATAATTTTCGTGTAGATAAATGCCATTGTTCATATTCACCACCTGCTCCAGCAGATCAGTGGCATAGGCATGGCCTCCCGGTGTAGGAACAAATGACGAATCACCCTGCCGGGCATCACCGCGCAGCACCAGCACATTTTCGATCCCCAAAAATTGCAGGTCGATCAGGGCGTTCTCAGTTTCATCTTTAGTAAAGCCGCCGCAAATTAAATGCGGAACGGTATCCACTTTATACCGGTTCATGATAGCCGAACAAATAGCGATAGTTCCCGGGCGTTTACGGTAGGTCAATTTCTCCAGCAAACCTGTGGGGTGTTGTTTATAGATAAAATCCTCGCGCAGCGACGTTACATCGATGAACGGCGGTTTAAATTCCATCAGCGGATCGATGGCGTTATAAATGCCCTGTATAGTTTGCCCCTTTAAAGGGGGTATCAATTCAAAAGAAAAAAGTGTTTTGCCCTTGGCGTTTTGTATGTGTTCGGTTATTTTCATAAGCCCCTAACCCCTAAAGGGGAAACGTTTAGTTGTGATATTTTGTCTAAATATATAAAGTTTTGCTCCATACTCCCCTTTAGGGGTCGGGGGCTAATAGTTTAAGTTCGGTCCCATCCACCGTTCAACGGTTTCTACCGACATATTCTTTCGCTTAGCGTAATCCTCAATTTGGTCTTTGCTGATCTTGCCCAGGCCGAAATAGCGTGACTGCTGGTGAGCGAAATAAAACCCGCTTACGGAAGCTGCCGGTGTCATGGCCAAACTTTCGGTCAGGTGCATGTGGGCATTGTCCTCAGCTTTCAATAATTCGAATAATGTGGTTTTCTCCGTATGATCCGGGCAGGCGGGATAACCCGGTGCCGGACGAATACCCTGGTATTCTTCCTTGATCAATTCCTCGGTGCCCAGTTGCTCATCTTTGGCATAACCCCAATATTCGCGGCGAACCAGCTCGTGCATTTTTTCGGCAAAAGCCTCTGCAAAACGATCGGCAATGGCTTTGGTCATAATGCTATTATAATCGTCATGATCTTTTTCAAACTCCGCCACCAGTTCATCGCAACCAATACCGGCGGTTACGGCAAAGCCGCCCCAATAATCAGGTATGCCGCTTTCTTTTGGTGCAATAAAATCAGATAATGCATAATAGGGTTCACCTTTTACTTTTTCGGATTGCTGGCGCAGGGTATGGATGCGGGTTAACACTTGCGTGCGGCTTTCGTCTGTATATAATTCGATATCATCGCCCACGCTGTTTGCAGGCCAGAAACCGATCACAGCGTTTGCCTGCAATAGTTTTTCTTTTACAATTTTCTTTAACAATACCTGGGCATCATCAAAAAGCTTTTTGGCCTCAACACCCACGTATTTATCATTGAATATCTTCGGATAGCTGCCGCGCAACTCCCAGGTATGGAAAAACGGCGTCCAGTCGATATAGTCAACCAACTCCTCCAAAGGAAAACTTTCAAAGACCTTGGTACCGGTAAAGGTCGGCTTTGGTGGAATAGCGCCATTCAGGTTGATCTGTAACTTCGAATTCCGCGCCTCGTCGATGCTCACAAAGCGTTTATCCGAACGTTTGTTCAAATGTGCTTCTCGGGCTTTTTCGTATTCGGCTTTAATGCCTTCGATATAATTGTCGCGCAGGTCCTTGTTCATCAGGTTGCTGCAAACGCCCACGCTGCGCGAAGCATCCAGCACATGGATAACTCCATGCTGATAATTTGGCGCAACCTTTACCGCGGCATGTATGCGTGATGTGGTGGCCCCGCCAATGATCAGCGGAATAGTAAAACCTTCGCGCTCCATCTCTTTGGCGAAATGAACCATTTCATCCAATGATGGGGTGATCAAACCACTCAGGCCGATAATATCCACCTGTTGTTTCCTTGCTTCCTCAATAATGCGCTGCGCCGGAACCATCACGCCCAAATCGATCACTTCGAAATTATTACAGGCTAATACTACGCCGACAATGTTTTTACCAATATCGTGCACATCGCCTTTTACAGTAGCCATTAATACCTTGCCCGCGTTGGCCCTTGCGGCTGTAGTATCTTCGCCGGAGTCGATCACCCTTTGTTTTTCCAGTTCGATAAAAGGCAATAAATAGGCCACCGCCTTTTTCATTACCCGTGCCGATTTTACTACCTGAGGCAGAAACATTTTGCCCGCGCCAAACAGGTCGCCCACCACATTCATGCCATCCATCAGCGGACCTTCTATCACTTCCAATGGCTTGGCAAATTTCAACCGCGCTTCTTCCACGTCATCATCCAGGTATTCGATAATGCCCTTAACCAAGGCATGAGATAAGCGTTGCTCAACCGGTTCTTTGCGCCATTCTTCATCGCGCACAATTTCTTTCCCTTTGGATTTGACGGTATCTGCAAACTCCACCAAACGCTCAGTAGCATCCGGGCGGCGGTTGAGCAATACATCTTCCACTAATACTAACAGGTCCTTCGGTATTTCTTCATAGACTTCCAGCATTCCGGCGTTTACGATACCCATATCCAGACCCGCTTTGATAGCATGGTATAAAAATGCCGAGTGCATCGCCTCGCGCACCACGTTATTGCCGCGGAACGAGAAAGAAATATTACTTACCCCGCCGCTCACTTTGGCATAGGGCAGATTTTCTTTTATCCAGCGGGTAGCTCCAATAAAATCTACCGCGTAATTATTATGTTCTTCTAAGCCGGTGGCTACGGTTAATATGTTTGGGTCGAAGATAATATCCTGTGGTGGGAAACCCACTTCGTCCACCAAAATATCATAGCTGCGTTTGCATATTTCTATGCGACGGGCCAATGAATCAGCCTGACCTTGTTCGTCAAATGCCATCACCACCACGGCAGCGCCGTAGGTTTGGATTTTGCGGGCCTGCTCGCGGAATCTGTCTTCGCCTTCTTTTAGCGAAATGGAATTGACGATACCCTTACCCTGCAAACATTTCAGCCCGGCTTCTATCACTGTCCATTTGGATGAATCCACCATAATGGGCAGTTTAGAGATATCGGGTTCGGATGCGATGAGGTTTAAAAACTTCACCATCGCAGCTTCCGAGTCTATCATCCCCTCGTCCATATTCACGTCGATCACCTGTGCGCCGCCTTCAACCTGCTGACGGGCAACCACCAAAGCACCTTCGTAATCCTCACCCAAAATAAGTTTGGAGAATTTTGGCGACCCGGTAATGTTGGTACGTTCGCCAATGTTGGCGAAGTTGGTTTCTGGTGTAAGAATTACGGCTTCCAAACCACTTAAACGCAGGTAAGGTTCTATTTCGGGCAGTTTACGCGGTGTTGCCTTCGCCGCTTTTTCGGCAATACACTTGATATGCTCAGGTGTGGTTCCACAGCAACCGCCTACAATATTCGCCATCCCGAAATCCAGGAAATCTTCGATCAAATGCGCAGTTTCGTGCGGCATTTCATCATAGCCTCCAAATTCATTTGGCAAACCCGCGTTGGGGTAAGCGGAAATATATACATCTGCCTTCTCTGAAAGCTCCTGTAAGTGCGGCCTCATTTCTTTAGCGCCCAAAGCACAATTCAATCCAACAGAAAGCAGGTCGGCATGGCGGATAGAATTCCAGAATGCCTCTACCGTTTGCCCGGAAAGTGTGCGCCCCGAAGCATCTGTAATGGTACCCGAGATCATGATATTGGATGTACTGCGGTAAAAGTGACGATCCTTACCCGCTTCGCGGCATTCATGCTCGTAGCGTTTAATGGCGAAAATAGCCGCTTTGGCATTCAGCGTATCAAATATGGTTTCTATCAGCAGCAGGTCAGAACCGCCATCCACCAAACCACGCACCTGGTCATAATAAGCTTCGGCCAGGTCATCAAAAGTAACGGCCCGGTAACCCGGATCATTTACATCAGGCGACATGGAAGCAGTACGATTAGTTGGTCCGACTGCACCAGCCACAAAGCGCGGTCTGTCTGGTTGTTTTTTATTGTATTCGTCCACTACCTCGCGGGCTATGCGCGCGCCTTCATAACTTAGCTCATAAGCCAGTTCTTCCAGGTTATAATCCGCCAGCGAAATACGTTGTGTGCTAAAAGTATTGGTTTCGATTATATCTGCACCGGCCTCAATATATTCCCGGTGTATCTCTTTGATCACATCTGGCCGTGTAATATTCAGCAGGTCGTTATTCCCCCGCAGATCAGAAGCATGATTGCTAAACCTTTCCCCACGAAAATCCTCCTCGGTCAATTGGTACCTCTGTATCATGGTACCCATCGCGCCGTCAATCACCAGTATGCGTTTCTCTAATTCTTTCCTAATATCCATTTTTTCAGTTCGCAGTTGCCAGTTTTCAGTTGGCAGTTTCCTGTTCGCAGTAGGCAGTTACCATGGTGAAAAATCTACAATAACTGCAAACCGCCAACTAATAACTGCAAACTGACTAAAGCTTATATCGAAAAGTCGGGTGTAAATGTTGACTTTCGCTTATCTTTCCTATCCATTTTTGAAGCGGATAAGTAGAACGTAGCACCTTGTAAGCACAGGTTGCTAAGACATCGCAGGGTCTAATCCCTCCGTCTTTCTCTATAAGCCCCACAAAGTTGCATAATAATGTCGTGAATTCAAAATGCTAACGGGATTAGTGTGTTGGGGGAGTGTCAATTTTGAGAGTTAACATTATTATCTTCGCATTAAAACCTAAACATTCAATGTATAGACCATACAATTCAGATCGCAAGAAAATAAGGGGTTGGAAACGCAGGATAAGGCAAGTGGACGGATGGGGTGAACGCTTAAAACAGCCCAATCTTGAATGGTTTAAACGGGAGAATGCGCGACATAATTATGAGCGGTGCAATCTGTCACCCTTTTATAGATTAGATAAACGACAACCACCCTTATGGTTTTTTAAATTGATCATTGCGAAATTTTTAATAGCTTATGATGAATGGGAGAAAGCTTTTGATAGACTCGCCTTACCATATGATTTACAAGTAATAATTTACGACCCGGCTTATATTAGTTCCGAAATTATTTCATACAGAATGAAAGAGAAAGGTGAGCATATGAGTGTAAGCTGGCTCTCAGAGCTGGATAAGCCTTTCCCCTATAAAAAATTTGAGCATCCGTCGTATGATTTGAGTCAATTTGACTGGAGACTTGCGGATGAGCAGCATATACATTTTGAAGATGAGTTGGAAGATGCCGATTTTACAGCGGAAGATCTTTTGAAGGATGGTTATACCAAGAAGACTCAAGGTAATGGAGAAGTTTATTATGCAATACGTTTAGGTGATGAGTGGATTGGTCGGCGCAAAGGAAAGTTAAATGCTAATTCTAACAGCCGTATTTGGTCATATCAGGTGCCTCCCACTTTATAAAATACTTTTAAACACCATTTCCAATTCTCCCCAAAGAGTACCAACTTCGCAATCCGTTGTTTGAGGATTGCACCGATTGGAGAATGATTACACCGATAATCTGTGGAATCGTTATAAAATCTGTGAAATCATAAACAAATCGGTGAAATCAAAATAAAATGAGTACCCATTACAAAAAGATTGCTTTAGAACTGAATATTGCTGAAAAGCAGGTAAGTACCACCGCCGGTTTGCTGGACGAGGGCGCTACCGTGCCCTTTATATCCCGTTACCGCAAGGAAATGACCGGCAGTCTCGACGAAGTACAGGTAGCAGCCATCCGCGACCGCATACAGCAACTGCGCGAACTGGATAAACGCCGCGAGGCCATCCTCAAATCGCTTGCCGAAATGGGTAAATTGACCCCTGAACTGGAAAAGCAGGTGAACGAAGCTGAAACGATGGTTGCGCTCGAAGATATTTACCTGCCTTATCGCCCCAAAAGAAAAACAAGGGCGACCGCAGCAAGGGAAAAAGGATTACAACCTTTGGCCGACCTGATCCTTGCACAAAACCGGATTGACCTGGAATTGGAAGCTGCCAAATACATAGATGAAGAAAAAGGCGTCAACTCAACCGAGGAAGCATTGGCTGGAGCAAGGGACATCATCGCCGAGCATATCAGTGAAAATGCCGAAGTACGTACCAAAATACGCTCGCTGTTTTTAGAAAAAGGAACTTTCCAATCCAAGGTGATTACCGGGAAAGAAGATGCGGGTATTAAGTATAAAGATTATTTCGACTGGACAGAGCCTGTAAAATCGGCGCCATCGCACCGCATACTGGCCATGCGCCGTGGCGAAAAGGAAGAAATGCTTTGGCTGGATATACAACCGCCTGAAGATATGGCTATTGATGCATTGGAGCAGCTATTGGTGAAGGCCAACAATGAGTCGTCGCAACAGGTAAAGCTGGCCATAGCCGATGGGTATAAACGATTATTAAAGCCATCCATGGAAACTGAGATCCGCCTGTTTACCAAAAAGAAAGCGGATGAAGAAGCGATAGGGGTGTTTGCTGAAAATGCACGGCAGTTGCTATTAGCAGCGCCGCTTGGACAAAAACGTACAATGGCTATCGACCCCGGTTTCCGTACCGGCTGCAAGGTGGTTTGCCTGGATGAGCAGGGAAAACTTTTAGAATACACCGCCATATTCCCGCATACCGGGGCAGGGGGTGTAAAGGAAGCCGAAAAAACAACCAAACACCTGTTTGAAAAATACAACATCGAAGCTATTGCCATTGGTAATGGTACGGCTGGTAGGGAAACTGAGCTTTTTGTGCGGGGCTTAAACCTGCCGGGGGTTAACATCGTAATGGTGAATGAAAGCGGGGCCTCCATCTATTCGGCATCAGATGCGGCGCGCGAGGAATTCCCGGATAAGGATGTGACTGTACGGGGAGCAGTATCGATCGGTCGTAGGTTGATGGACCCGCTGGCCGAACTGGTAAAGATCGACCCAAAATCAATTGGCGTAGGGCAGTACCAGCACGACGTGGATCAGAATAAATTACAAACATCGCTGGATGATACCGTGATCAGCTGCGTAAATGCTGTTGGTGTTGAACTGAATACGGCATCGAAACAAATATTGGCCTACGTATCGGGCCTGGGGCCGCAGCTGGCGCAAAACATTGTGGATCACCGCAATGAGCATGGCGCTTTTAAACGCCGGGATCAGCTTAAAAAAGTAGCGAGATTGGGCGATAAAGCATTTGAGCAAGCTGCAGGTTTCCTGCGCATACATGATGCGGCAAATCCGCTGGATACCAGCGCTGTGCACCCGGAAAGATACAGCTTGGTGGAGCAAATGGCTAAAGACCTCAAATGTTCTGTTAAGGAATTGATGGGAGATACGCAATTGCGAAAAAGCATTCCGTTGCAAAAATATGTGTCTGAAACAGTAGGCTTACCTACGCTAAATGATATTATGGCCGAGCTGGCCAAACCCGGTCGTGACCCTCGCGAGCAGTTTGAGGCCTTTAGCTTTACGGACGGCGTAAATGCTATCGGTGATCTGAAAATAGGTATGAAACTACCGGGCATCGTCACCAATATTACCAATTTCGGGGCCTTTGTGGATATCGGTGTTCACCAGGATGGTTTGGTGCATTTGAGCCAGATCACCAACAGGTTTATTAAGGACCCTAACGAGGTGCTGAAGGTTCATCAAAAAGTAGAGGTTACGGTAACCGAAGTGGATGCAAATCGCAAACGAATATCCTTATCGATGAAGGTAAATGAAGCACGGGAACAGCCAAAACCAAGAGAACAACCAAAATATCAACCCAAACCGGTGATGGTTAAGAAAGTACAAGAACAACCCGAAACCGATATGGCTATTAAGCTGGCTGCGTTGAGAGGGAAGTTTAAGTAAAGATGATTAACGGGTTGTCATGCTGAGCCCCGTCGAAGCATGGTGGGCAAAGGCCATACCGCACACACTTCGACGGGGCTCAGTGTGACAACGCTCTTTATAGTGTTTAGTAAATTTACTCCAAAGTGATCTGCCTCCTGATGCTTTCTTCGAGCGAGATGAAGGTTTCTGTACGCTGGATACCTTTTACACTCTGGATATCCTCATTTAATACTTCGCGCAAGTGATTGGTATCGTGGCATACGATCTTGGCAAAAATGCTGTAACTGCCTGTGGTATAATGCAGCTCTACAATTTCCTTTACTGTTTTTAGTTGCTTCACAGCTTCGTGATACTGGGAGCCCTTTTCGAGATAGATGCCCAGGAAAGCAGTGATATCGTATCCCAGTTTCTGCGGGTCAACCTCTAAACTGGCGCCTTTTATTACGCCCATTTCCTCTAATTTTTTCATGCGGACGTGTATGGTTCCGCCGGAAACTATCAACTCTTTGGCTATTTCAGTGTAAGGAGTGGTCGCATTTTTCATTAATATCGATAAAATCTGGATGTCGAGATTATCAATTTCTAAATTTTGAGCTTTTCTGTGGGACATAAATTTGGAATTCTATATTTAAATACAAGTTTAATTAAAATAAAATTAAAAATGCAAATATATTATTGAAATATTTGCAAGAAATTGATAGTCCTGTTAGATTTGTAATAAGCAATTCGAATATGCTTATCGTTCTTTAAAAACAAAAACAATGTTGGGTGGTGAAATTTTTGGCAGACACACCTCCTTGTCCCGGTGGCGGAGAATATGGGAAATCAGCTTGCTGACTAACCACTCCTTGAAGGTTCGACCCCTTCCCCAACAGCAAGTTTTAGTTGTGAGTAATGAGTTTTAAGTAGTGAGTATATTCTCACTCAAAACTCAGGACTCAAAACCGAAAACTTATATACTGTAGGATGGTGAAATTTTTGGCAGACACACCTCCTTGTCCCGGTGGCGAAGGTTTTGGGAAACTCTTAGCAATAAGAATAACCACTTCGTGAAGGTTCGACCCCTTCTCCTACAGCCCTTCTCATAATTTAGGTTTATAATTGGTTAGTAAAGACCCCTGCCCATCAGGGGCTTTACTGTTTTATAGCCTTTTTTAGTTGGCAGTATTCAGTGTGCGGTTTGCAGTTAGTCGTCGGCAGTAGCCAAGTAACAAAACTCCCCGGACAATATTAAAAAGCTGCTAACTGCAAACCGCACACTGCAAACTGATTAATAATGTTATCTTTAGAAAAATCTACGGCGCATGATCCTCTTTTCAAGAAGAAATTTATTTTACAGCGATTACAGGTGGAGTACCTATGTGCCTAACGACCCCCGTACCAATGGCCGGCCAGACGATACCCCTTTTTGTAAAGAGGAGGGAAATGAAGTAGTTTACCTCATCAATAAGCTAATGGCGCTTTGGGATTACCGGTTTTCCAACACCGGCAATAAAATGGAAAAACTGATCCATGATAAAATGCCCGCTGATATCACCAGCCAGGAAGCCGTGCAGACATGGTTAAAAGCGAATCTGAAATTCTAAATATAAAGACTTACGAAGTTTTTAAAACTTCGTAAGTCTGCTCCACCTGAAATATAGTTGCAATTACTGCTTTTATTTAATTCGTCTGTTTGTAAACCCGCACGTAATCAACATACATGCTTTCGGGCAAAAGGGTTTGATCCACCGATTGGCCGGGGAAATCGCCTCCTACTGCCAGGTTTAAAATGATGAAAAACGGCAAATGGAAAGCGTCGGTACCATTAACATTATTGGCAATGTTACCTGTTTGATAAAGAGTGCCGTCAACATACCACCTTATCTCGTTCCGGTCCCACTCTATCGCATATAAATGATAATCTGACTTGGTGGTAACGGGGGTAGTGCTACCATACGATACATGGCCATTAACGTTCCAGTGCATGGTGCCATAATTTAAAGCCTGGTTGTTTACGGTCTCCATGATATCCAACTCACCACATGTCGGCCACGAAACGGTACTAATATTAGCGCCCAACATCCAGAAAGCGGGCCACATACCCTGCCCGGTAGGCAATTTAATACTGGCCTCTATTCGGCCGTAGTCTTGCGAAAACTTGCCAGCCGTGGTTAACCTGGCAGATGTGTAAAGTTGGCCGCCAACAGCTTGTGCTTTAGCTGTGATCACCAGGTTGCCGTTGGCTACAGTGGCATTTTGCGTCTGGTAATACTCCTCTTCATTGTTTACATGCAGGTTTCCGAGGTCATAGCCCCATTTTGTAGTATCAACGGTAGTGCCGTTAAACTCATCCGACCATACCAGGGCGTAGGTAGGGTTTGCAACTGTATTAGGGCCAGTGGCTGTGTCTGTAGTTACTGGTGTTACCGAAGTTACCGGTTTTACATTGTCAAAAGTGTTCTTTTTACATGCTGATAAGGAAACTAATAAGATCATTACAGCTGTTAGTGTGAGATGGGTTGATTTGAGATTTGTCATTTTTTGTTGATTAATAACTTTATAGTCAATATTTTATAGATACGTTTTATGCGATAAATAGTTTTTTGCTGCTAACTTTTTCCAAGCCCTAATGCTGAAATATAACCTTTGTTCGGCCTGCAATTTTCAAAACGGCTATTGTTTATAAAATCATACAGAGCTTTTTTTATTTGCTCCCTATCCTGGGGCGAAGCATTGCGGATATCTTTAAAACTGGCACGCGGTTTTTCGGTGTACTCAATAACTTTATCATATCCGGTTGGCACATCAAAGGTCACAAAGCCTTTGGTGTTATCCATTTTTTTGTAGGGCCAAAAATGCCAGCCTATATCGTTTTGCTCCAGTACCGTTTTAAATGCACCTACCCATACATCAGTATTTTCCCCGGTTTCACCACAATAAATGGGTACATTGTATTTGTCCCTGAAATCAATATAATCCTGTATTACCTTTTTGGTTGAATCAGTCCAGTATTTATGAAAAGTGTAAACTGCCTTTGAATCAAATGGCGGGCCAAAAGCGGTAAAATTACTGTCCCACTGTGCGCCGCCCAATACCACCAGGTGGTTTTTATCAACTGTGCGAACCGCCGCGGTTATTCTTTTGTATAAAGGCTCCAGGTAGGGGTTAAATTCAGTTTTGTCAAAGTAGGTTGCAATGGGTTCATTCAACAGGTCGTAACCTAAAATTGTGGTTTCATTTTTATAATGATCAGCTATTCGCTGCCATATATCAACGGTCAGCTTTTGACTGGCCTCGTTTTTAAACAGGAAAGGATATCCGTAGCCATCGTCAATATTGTCACCGGTTTGACCGCCGGGCGCGCTATGCATATCCAGGATAACATATATGCTTTCCTTTTTGCACCAACCGATCACCCGGTCTAATAATTCAAAGCCCCTGTTGGGATCATTTTTGCCCAGGTAATCTTCTTTAGTAAACAATCGGTAACTGAAAGGTATGCGTATGGAGTTTACACCCAATGTTTTGAGATAATGGATATCGCCTTCATCAATATAAGTATGCAGATATTTTTCCCAGAACTCGCGGGTTTCATCAGGCCCCAACAATTCGGAAAACGCCTCATTGATCAATCGCGGAGAGTTAATGCTCTTAAATTTAAACATATATCCCTCTGGGATCAGCCAGTTGCCCAGGTTGGTTCCGCGCATCAGGAAAGGTTTGCCATTGGCATCCACAATTTCTTTTCCGCGCACGCTGATGAATTGTGCTTTTAAGCAAATTGGGAAAATGAGCAGCACCAAAATGGCAAAATGCGCGATCGATCTTTTCATTAGAATCTTTTGACAAAAATTAATATGCCCGCTTTTCATACAGGCATATTTTAGGTTTATAATTGCTGGTTAGCAATTTGCAGATGCAATATAGTATTATTTTAACTTAGTGTACAAAATACATGATAAAAAATTAACCGCTATAGGTAAAATATGCCTTTATGGTATTACTTTTAACAAGAAATTAGGATCATCTACCTTAAATATTGTTATGAAAAATAATTCGTCCCAACTAAAGCGATCTGCCCTCATCATGGCGGTCTGCTTGTTTATATCTGTTGCCTCATTTGCCCAAACCTTAAAAGTTGCGGTAGCCGCTAACCTGCAAGGAGTGATCAAAGTGCTGCAAAAAGATTTCGCAAAAAAGACAGGGATTGAGATCGAACCCATCGTGGGTTCATCAGGCAACTTGTCGAACCAGGTGAGAAACGGGGCGCCATTTGATGTGTTTTTATCTGCCGATATGAATTTTCCTGAAACCTTGTTCAAGGAAGGCTTCAGCTTAAAAGCGCCGGAGGTATATGCTTATGGCAGCCTGATCATCTGTAGTACGCAGAACATTGGTTTTGAGAATTGGGAGCGGGTATTAATGACTGAACGTGTAAAAAAGATCGCCATTGCCAACCCTGCCATCGCCCCTTATGGGAAGGCCGCTGAAGAATCGCTAAAGCTGAAAGGGGTATGGGGTGATATACAATCTAAAGTTGTTAATGGTGAAAGCATAGCGCAGGTAAATACGTATATCACCACCGGCGTTGTTGAGGTAGGTTTTACCACCCGGGCATTAGTGAAGGATGTAGAAGGCAAAACAACTTTATATTGGAAAGAGATCGCCCCAAAAGACTACAGCCCGATAAAGCAGGGAATGATCATTATAAAGCAAAGCAAAAACACTGAAAACGCTCAAAAATTTTATGACTATATGCTGAGTCCAGCTGTTAAAGCGATATTGAAGGAATATGGGTATGGGGTGTGATTTTATAATTTCAATTTAATTGATGGACTTAACCCCAATATGGCTCACACTAAAACTGGCAAGCACCACCACCCTTGTGCTATTGCTGATCGGGCTGCCATTGGCTTATTGGCTTTCAAAAAGCCGTTCCATATTTAAAATTATAATAGAGGCTATTATTACCATGCCTTTGGTGTTGCCTCCATCGGTATTGGGATTTTATTTGCTGCTGGCTTTTAGTCCGCAGCATGGGGTAGGCAAATGGCTGCATGATACCTTTAATGTGCAGTTTGTATTCTCGTTCCAGGGATTAATACTGGCCTCGGTTATTTACAGCATGCCTTTCATGATCGGGCCTATCAAATCAGCTTTGCAGCAATTGCCCCTGTCGCTTTCGCAGGCTTCATACACTTTAGGAAAAACGGAAAGGCAAACGTTTATCAACGTTTTACTCCCCAATATCAGGCCGTCGGTATTGACTGCAGTAATACTCACATTCGCTCATACTTTGGGCGAGTTTGGCGTGGTGCTGATGATAGGAGGGAACATTCCCGGAGTTACCAGAGTAGCCTCCATAGCCGTTTATGATTCAGTGGAGAATATGGATTATGCGGCAGCCAATACTTATTCGCTCATTTTGTTTTCTATTACGTTTGTGATGGTGATATCAGTGTTCGTATTCAATAAATATAAAGCCAAAAGCCCTTTAGAATGATCAGTGTAGATATCGAGAAAAAGCTAAGGGCTTATAAAGGGCAGCAGGTGCTGAAGATCGCCGCACAATTCCCGTCAGGTAGTATCACCAAAATATACGGGCCGTCCGGTTCCGGTAAAACCACTTTTTTAAAGATCATTGCCGGATTGATTACCCCCGAAAAAGGCAAAATAACGGTTGATGATGCCGTTTGGTTGGATACAGACAGCAAGTTTTCTTTGTCACCCCAAAAAAGAAGAACGGGTTTTGTTTTTCAGAACTATGCTCTATTCCCTAACATGACGGTTCAGCAACACCTGGAATATGCTACAGATGACCGGCAATGGATCAACCGCTTATTGGCGATAGGGCAACTGGAAACCTTTGCTGAGCACAAACCCGAATACCTATCCGGCGGGCAGCAGCAGCGACTGGCTATATTAAGGGCGATGGCTATCAAACCAAAATTGTTGCTGATGGATGAGCCCTTCTCGGCCCTCGACCCAAAAATGAAATCAGGAATTATTCCCGGTCTGAAGTTGCTTTGGGAGGAATTGGGGACTACCGTATTGATCGTAAGCCATAATCCGCAGGAATTGGAAGGGTTGACAGCGCGGGAAATAGAAATTAACCTCTCGTAGAGACGCAATACTTTGCGTCTCCTTTGGAATTGAAACACGAGACGCAAAGTATTGCGTCTCTACTGTACCTCGCTCACAATGATCTTATCCAAATTATGCAAAAACCTGCGCCCGGTTTTAAAATCGAGCATGGATGCCATTTGAAGGCTTTCGGGCATTTTGTCGGCTTTAATGCCGTTTTTCTCCAACAGGATATATACATTATCGCCAACTTCGGTATTGAATAACTCGTTCCACGAATACACCACTTTGTACCCGTCCGATCCAACACAGGTAAAGTAAAAACGACTGAATAGTTTAGGACTATTAGCTACCAGTTCTGAATGGATCAGGATATCTTTTAACAAAACGCCTTTCAGTTTATCGTCTTTGTGTTTGAAATCGCCCAAGTGGTTGGTCACTTTGATATCACCGATCTCTTTTAAAGGATAGCTATTTAAAGAATCCATGGTGATGACCGATTCTTTTTTGATCTGCCCCGAAATAGTAAACTGGTGGGTGGGTTTCCATGCGGTTTCCTGTGCCAGAACCGAGCCGGCGTAAAGGAAAAGTAGGATTAGAAGATTTTTCATGCGTAAACTAAACTGGTGCTTATCAGCAAATATAAATGAAGGCAGTTTAGTTTACGCTTGGGGTGCAATAAATTAATTTAAAGCATTTAAGATGGAGCTAACCGATGCTCTCCTGGTATAGTCCTTGTCAAACTGAACAAAGCTGATCTTACCCGAACGGTCGATCACGTACGTTGCGGGAACAGGCAGCACATGGTCTTTATTCCCATTATTTTTTTCCAGATCAACACCGTACCCTTTTAATTTAGAATACAGGGCATCGTTCACTGTATAATTAACATCGTAGGCTTTCATGATCTGATAACCTTTATCCTGGATAATGGAAAATGAGGCACGGGTTTTATCAATAGTTTTATTGATGTTTTCGCCGGTCTCAGGTGTTACACCAATCACATAAGCGCCTTTATCGGTCAATAATTGCAGCGAATCCTGTAATTGCTTGATCTGCTTATTGCAATATGGGCACCATTGGCCCCTGTAAAAAAACAGTACCACTGCTTTGTGCGATTTAAGCAGCGCCTTTAGATCAAGTGTTTTGCCTGAGTTATCCGTTGCTTTAAATTCAGGGGCAATCGTGCCGCTTTTGAGGCCTGTTTGTGCCAAAACCTGTAATGAGAAAAACAGGATTGAGGCTATAAGTAAGTATTTCTTCATGGTAGTCATATTAATAATCAAACTATTGAACAAAAAGAGGGGGAATACACCCCCTCCAAATCAAAAAACACAAAAAACTCACATTTTGCCTGATGTGTCTTTTGCCATTTTGTCTTTCTTCTTCATTTTGCTCATTTTCTTTTTTTCCATCTTCTTGTCCATTTTATCCATTTTCATTTTGGACATTTTAGTGGTGTCACCTGTCGGGTGCGTAGCAGCTTGCAGGTTAAACGTAAATAAGGTGGCAATTACAGCGATGATAACCGCTTTTGAAAAAATTGATTTCATAAATTGTTTTTTAGTTTTTAATGATGTTTTAAACATTTACCCCTTAGTCGGGCGCCATTAACAAACCTTACAAAGTATTTTAGTTTTTATTCAATTCTTCCTCAATGCGTTCCTGCAGGTCTTTTTTGAAGTTATCATCCAGTTTGGTATCCCTATTCACAGAGCTGTGAAAAAGCTGGCGCACCATTTCGCTTATCTTAATCGTTTGTTTTTGATATATCCTGCACACGCCGCATCCAAACAGGTGTATCCTCAGTTCAATATGTTCGCGCAGAGTAATGCGGCCAATGAGTTTTTTCTCGATCAGGAAAGTCGCTTTTTTACAGTTGTGGGTAATTTTTTTTAACGCTTCCATATCAGATCCAGTTTTTTTGAAGGCATGCCCTCAGGTTAAGTTTAGTGCGATGGATGATCACCCAAAAATTTGATGGGGTTACTTTCAGTTCGGCACAAATCACATCAGTTGTTTCGTCATCCATGTGCTTCATTGTAAAAACCGACATCCAAAGCGCCGGGAGTTTTTGCATACACTTTAATAGTATTTGATTAAACTCCTTATTGACGATAGGGTCATAATTATCGATGCCAAATTCTTTTGGGGCATATTCACTGTTCCAATGCCCATCATCCGGTTCAAAAAAATCAGCTTGTTCCTGTTCTGCTTTGCTCACATCGATATTAACCAGCCCCGACGATTTTTTCCGGTACACATCAATGATCTTATTCCTTAAAATGGCGGTCAGCCAGGTGCGTTCAGAGCTTTTGCCCTCAAAACTGTTCACCTTCTCAAGCGCAGCTAAAAAAGTTTCCTGCACCAAATCTTTTGCCTGCTCTTCATCGCTTATGCGGGTAATGGTATAAGCATACAGATAATCGGCATGGGCATTAACCCACTGATGAGGATCTAACAGATTATTATTCATTTTAACACGAATTTTATAACACGTATTACACTAATTAGACCGAATTGCACGAATTGAACCGTGCATAATTCGTGTAATTCGACCCAATTCGTGCAATTAGTGCTACTCTTTTGTCGTTAATTTGTATAAAACCTTACAGGTATTTTAAAAAAAAAAGATATTTCTCATTCAGAATAAAAAAGACCCGCTTTATTCATCATCAAAAAAACTTTAAATTTATTGTAAGGATTCAATTTACAGGCCGACTAATTGCGTAAATAAGATATTCATCTAATTAACAATAAAAAAATGAGATCATTCAGAATATTCGTTACTGTCGCCTGCCTCGGTTTTGCCGCGATAGTTACCCAGGCTTTTATAGTTATCAAGAATAAAAAAGCGGTTAAAACAGAGGTTGTAGGCAAAGGCTTTGCAGTAATTGAGTTGTTCACTTCCGAAGGCTGCTCAAGCTGCCCGCCTGCTGATGCATTGGTGGCCAAAGTGCAAAAAGAAAGCGTTGGTCAACCGGTTTATATCCTGGCTTTCCATGTGGATTACTGGAACCGCCTTGGATGGAAAGATGTATTCAGCAGTTCGGAGTATTCCGACAGGCAGAATCAATACGCCAGATGGTTAAAGCTTTCATCGGTTTATACCCCGCAGGCAATAGTTAATGGCCACACAGAATTTGTAGGTTCAGAAGAAGGTACCCTGCGCAATGCTATCAAAACCAGCTTGCAAAATCCTGCAAAATCCGAACTTACATTGAGCAATATTAAGATAGCCAATGATAAAGCAAGCATACAATATCAGGCCGACGGCGCAACCAATAATGCCGTTTTAATGATAGCCCTGATAGAAAAAAACGCCACTACAAAAGTGCAGCGAGGTGAAAATGGTGGGCGCACTTTATCGCATGTGCAAATTGTTCGCCAGTTAAAAAGTGTGGTATTGAAAAATAATTCGGGTATTGAAAGTATGACGTTGCCGCATGGCTTTAACCCGCAGGATTGGGAAGTGATCGGCTTTATACAGAACACGTCCAATGGCGAGATCACCGGCGCAGCAAAAATTGAATTGCCGGCAACAGTAAGTGCCAACGCTTCGAAATAAGGTAATATTTTAGGTAACTTCACCAGTACAAACTAATAGCCCCTGCTCATGAAAGTGATCAAAGAAAAACACCCTTTATTAATGCGATGGACGCACTGGGTCAATTTCCCCATACTCACCATCATGATCTGGAGCGGGATGCTGATCTATTGGGCCAATGATGAATACAGTATCACCCTATTCGGGCACACCTTTGTTCGTTTTTTCCCCGATTGGTACTATAACCTGCTGCATATCCCGGCCCGCTTAGCCGAAGGGATGGCCTTTCATTTCCTGTTCATGTGGTTCTTTACACTCAACGGCATACTGTATATATTATATACCATCATATCCGGCGAGTGGCGGCAATTGCTCCCTCAAAAAAAATCATTTAAAGAAGCCTGGCTGGTGCTTTTGCATGATCTGCATATCCGTAAAACAGCACCTCCGCAGAATAAATATAACGCAGCCCAGCGCATAGCCTACACTGCCATTATTGTAATGGGGATTGGTTCGGTAATAACCGGGTTGGCCATTTATAAGCCCGTACAATTTTATTATTTAACATGGATTTGTGGTGGTTACCACTTAGCCCGGATATTTCATTTTGCATTAACTATAGGCTACGTTTTGTTTTTTGTGATCCATATTGTGCAGGTGATCCTGGCCGGGTGGGGCAATTTTAGATCGGTCATATCAGGATTTGAGGTGATCAACGAACAACCAAAGCCAGTAATTGAAAATACCAATGAAGGAGAAGAAGCCGAAAAAGATTAAGAAGGAACTCACCATTGAGCAAAAGATAAAGCGGCGGAATTTTATATCCTTCACCGTTTTTGGAGCTTTTGCTGCCAGTGCATTTGGCGGTTGGAAATGGCTATACAATTCGCCCGAAGAAGTAACCGGGATAACCGGAGGTGCACGTGCACCATTGCGCCGGGCATTGAATAAAACTGAATTATTTTTCAGGAGATTAGCTTTTAACGAGAGCCATTTGGTAAAAACGTATCCCCGGTCAATGGCGGCAAAGGTGATAAGGCACAATACCGACATAGGATCAGAAGGGAAACTGCCGCCTGAAAAGTGGAAATTACAGGTCAAAAAGAGATCGGGCGAGGTCTTACAGATCTCTCTTGATGAAATAATGGCACTACCGAAAACGGAGATCACTTACGATTTTAAATGTGTGGAAGGTTGGGACCAGATACAGCATTGGGCAGGAGTTAAATTCATCGATTTTATTGAGCATTTTAAATTGCATGATGAGGCAAAGTTGGATTATGTGGGTATGGAAACACCGGATAAACAATATTATGTAGGCATAGATATGCCAAGCGCGCTGCACCCGCAAACATTATTAGCTTACCAGATGAATGACGTGCTTTTGAATGGAAATCATGGGCAACCATTAAGGCTCATCATTCCGGTAAAATACGGCATCAAAAACCTGAAACGCATAGGGACGATTACTTTCAGCAATACCCGGCCACGCGATTACTGGGCCGAGCAGGGATATGATTATTATTCGGGGTTGTGATCATCGGTAAACGTATTAAAATAATTTAGTAATTATTTATCTTACCAAACTCCTTTTAGGTGGCTCCCATGGAGCCTTTTTACTTTATTGCTTATTTCTATAAAAAGGTGACTCCGCTGGAGTCAAATACCCATTTTATCACTGCAAATATTTGCTCCATAGGAGCAACCTGTTTATAGGACAACATATATTATTGTTTGGGCTCCATAGGGGCCTCCTTTTGCAATGGATATGCTCTTTGATTTATTTTAATGCATTTGCACAGGGGTTGTAATCGCGGCTCTTAATTTTTAATTAAATATTCGCATCTTGCAGCAAATGCCTGTTGCAAAACTTCCTTTAAATAAACAGCTTGCCTACGCCTGCGGAATGATAGGCTGGAGCATCATGACGAATCTCATTATCGTGATGCTGCCGTACTTTTATTTGCCGCCATCAAACGCGGGATTGATAACTTTGGTTCCGCAATTGCTTTTACTCGGCGTAGTAAATATCTTGTCCATTATCGCTGCTTCGGGTAGGTTTGTGGATGCTTTGTTCGACCCATTTATTGCCTCGTTAAGCGACAAAAGCCAAAATCCTAAAGGCAGGCGTATCCCTTTTATGAAGTGGGCCATTTTGCCTGCGATAATTTTTTGCGGGTTAACTTTTTATCCGCCCGTAAGAGGCGAAAGCATGTATAATGCTTATGCTTTGGCCATAACGCTTATCCTCTTCTTTATGAGTGTAACTGCCTACATCATACCTTATAACGCTCTGCTGCCTGAGTTAACTGGTAGTAACCCTGCCGAAAAGGTTAAGTTATCATCTTTTCAGCAAGCAGGCTTTGTATTGGGTATTATTATTGCCGCTTTGGTAAACAATTATGCCGACCTGATACAGCGTTATTTCCATGTGCTTAATCGCGACTCGGCTGTTCAATATACCATTTGGGGCCTGGCTGTTTTTGCAGGTTTGGTGATGCTGATACCTGTTTTTGCTATTGATGAAAAGAAATACTCCACCAGCAAACCATCGCACTTGCCTATTTTAACGGCTATTCGTAAAACTTTCAGCAATACTAATTTCAAATATTACCTCATTTCCGATTTTTCCTTTTATATGTCCCTAAGCGTCATATCAAGCGGGATGCTGTACTTTGTAACCGTATTGCTTAACCTGCCGGAGTCCATGGGCGGGGCATTGATGGGAGCGATGGTTTTGTTTTCGCTGGCCTTTTATCCATTGATCAATTATGCATCAAAAAGGATCGGTAAAAAGCCACTGGTGTTGATCTCGTTTGGCTTGATGAGCTTAGTCTTTGTGGCGATCTATTTCCTTGGGAAAGTTCCGATATCAGCTACCATACAGGTTTATGTGTTAGTGCTCTGTGCTTCATTCCCGCTGGCTGCATTGGGTATTTTACCAAATGCCATATTAGCCGAAATAGCCCAGGATGACGCAGAGAAAACCGGCGAAAACCGCGAAGGAATGTTCTTCGCCGTAAAGTATTTGTTTGTAAAAATGGGGCAAACGCTTGGTATCGCCCTGTTTGCCTTCCTCACAGTATATGGTAAAGACCCCGGTAACGATTACGGCTTACGACTGAATGGTATCTGTGGCTTTGCGCTTTGCCTGATGGCGTTGATCTTTTTCAGCAGATTTAAGGAAAAAAGAATTAAGCAGGTTGATGAGTTTATTATCGAAAGGCCGACTTAATCAACTAACGCGCAACATTATTCGGTCTTGAGTACACCAGCTGCATCACGTTGATATTTCGCATGGCAAATGCGGCTTCGCAATAACACAGGTAATAGTTCCATTTACGGATGAAGGTATCATCAAAACCCAATGATCTTACAGTAGCCAGGTTAGCGTTAAACTGATCGAACCATAGTTTTAAGGTGGTGGCATAGTGCAGGCCAATATCTTTCAGATCAACCATAGTCAGATCGCCTGTGCGGTTTACCGCCCCGTTTATGGCTGCTACTGATGGTAAAAGCGAACCCGGAAAAATATGTTTTTGTATCCAATCCACCCCTTTGCGCAAGCTGTCATATCTTGAATCGGGTGATGTGATCACCTGTATGGCGAGGATGCCATTTTTCTTTAACAGGTCATGGCATTTTTTAAAATACAGGTCAAGGTAATTATGCCCAACTGCCTCCAGCATTTCTACTGAAACGATCTTATCAAACTGGCCATCCATCAACCGGTAATCCTGCATCAGAATACTAACTTTATCGCCTAACCCCTCTGCTTCTACACGCTCATTAGCCAGTTTATGCTGTTCGGCCGATATGGTTAGCGAGGTTACTTTGCAGCCATAGTTTTTAGCCATATAGATGGCATTGCCGCCCCAGCCGCTGCCTATCTCCAATACATGATCAGTTGGTTTCAAATGCAGTTGCCTGCATAAACGCTCGTATTTTGCTAATTGGGCTTCTTCTAAACTGAGTCCGTCTTTGTAGAAATAAGCGCCCGAATAGGTCATGGTAGGATCAAGGAAACTGGCAAAAAAGTCATTGTTCAGATCATAATGCGCCGATATGTTTTTTCTTGAACCTTCGATGGAATTGGCTTTTTTATATTGGGCTATCTTATTGAAAAACTTCAGCAGGTTAAGCGCTAAAGTCTGTGTTTTACTGCCCGAAACCCCGGGAGCATTATCAATATTCAGTAACACCCATTTAATTACATTGGTGATATTATCCGTATCCCACAAGCCATCTACATAAGCCTCGCCAAAGCCAATATCGCCAAATAGGATCACCTGTTTATAAAACTCCGCATCGTTAATGTTGATATGGGCGGCAATATGCCCCTCACCTGTTCCTATTTTAATTTGACCACCATCGGGGAGGGTAAGGTAAAGATGGCCCTTATCCATTTGCGACAGGAATTTAATAACCACATCCTGGTAAAAGCTGCTTTTTTTAACGAGGGTAAGCGTATCCGGCATAATTAGCGTATTCTAATTTTTACTACTTACGAATATTTATTACTGCAAAGTTTTTTCGGTTGTATAATTTGATCTGTAAGGTTTATAAACTTCTCTTTGTAATTCCTTATCCGCCTCTTTTTTATGAAAAGGCAGCTTCTTTAACCACAATTTAAGGGCCTGCCAATGTATGAGGCTAATCACCTTTAAAGTTATTAAAGGAAAGCTAATAAAATAAATTAAAAGATTAGCATCCGTCAATGGTTTTCTGCTGCCGTTTAGTGTGCTGATAAAGAATCTTTTACCCTCCTTATCAAAATCATCTATCCGGATCTGCAATTTATCACCGGGAACTTGCAGGTCGAAATCAAAATTGGTATCCATATCAATAAACGGCGATACATAAAAGTACTTGGCTGTATTCAGCTTAAAACGATCATCCTTTTTAGTGTCAGCACCCAAAAAATAAGGCTTCATCTCGCGGAAGGTATTACATACCTCAACAACGGAACAAAGCGGCTTGTCATCCTCAACATAACAAAAATAAAATGAAACGGGGTTAAACTGGTAGCCCAGCGTACACAAATTGGTCAACACCATGATGCGCCCGTTGCCGATGGTAATGCCTTGCGTTTGCAGGTAATCACTGATATGCTGACGAACGTTTTTTGAAGTATCCGGCTTTTCCTTAGGTAACTGCAAATGATCCTTATCCCTGAAATTAAAAAGATTGAACCGGTTGCGGCTCATCCATTTCATTTGCCTGTGCAGCGTATCAATCTCATCCAGGTCGAGATAAAACATAAACACATCGTAATGGAACTGGTGCTTTTTTGGCGCCAGGCGATTGTGCATTACGCGGGCTTTGTATAGGCAGGAATTGGACATTAAGTGAATATACGGATTATGAGGCCAATTAGATTATCCACCATTCTTTATAAAATTCAGGGGTTACCCACCAGTTTCCAATATGTTCCAGTTGAAAACTTGACTGATTTCAGGGTGTCATTTTTAAAAGAGTATGTATGCTTGATACCGTCAACTGCTTCGACTACAAAATATTTGTATTTGTTTTTTAAGTTGCTTGGGAAGTAATCAAAAAAGCACTTGTAAAAATCATCTATGCTCATTCCTATTTTAATGCCATTTATAAACTTCACATCTGTATCATATATCTCGCCTTTATAGAGATCAGACTCCTTACCTGAATATGCCGGATTAAAAAAGAAAATTAATTTACTTGAGCCGTGCTTCAATATTTGAAGGTCGATATCGCCAATATCAGTTTTTATAATTTCGTTGGTGATCTTGAAGTTCTTCAATAAATGTAGGTTGGGATTGGTTTTACCTTTTATTATCCCGAAAGGAAAGTAAACATAAGTTGACGCTACCTCAATGGCTAACGTGTCTGCGTCGGATTTAATTAGGGAATGAAATTCAGTTGATTGTTTAGGAGTAGCCGATGTTCCATTGATTTTAATTGGCATTGATGGATTCGCTTTAAGGTAAGCTTTTGTAGGTTTTTTATTTAATGTACTACATGACGAAATAAGAATAAAGAAAACCAAACACAGAAGATAAAGCTTCATATATTAAATATAGTTTTATTCTTAAATCAAAGTACCATCATAAAATGGATTGCCCAACAAAAACCAACGTTTTTGTATCCGGAATAATAATATGAGCTTCCCGCATACCATACTCCCGATCAAAAGGGGGCCTGGCTTTTAAATCTTTTAATTTATCCTCAACAGTGGCCCACCATTGATCAATATCGTCAACCGCCAGGTAAAATGACATCTCACCAATGTCACCCGCCCGCTGGATGTGTACGGTCAGATTGTCTTTTATCAGGATCACATAATCCCCTTCATCCCTAAGGGTGGAAAAACTAAATATCTCTTCAAAAAAACGGACCGTTTCCCTTACTTTATACGAAGGTATCATCGGGCTCAGATAAAGCGCTTTGTACATTGCTTACTTTTAAATAATGGAACACTAATTTATGATAAATAATGTATTTAGCGATTGAAGATTTTTATTTCACAATTACCATAAAACATCTTGTCATTTCGAACGAGGAACGAGGAGAAATCCTATGCGAGCGAAAGGCGGGCTATGCATATCGGCGACCTGCATGTAGTTTAAGATTTCTCACTGTCGTTCGAAATGACATCGGTTTTTATTCAATCGCTAAACACGTGATAGACAATGCAATATCATTCATCATAAACAGCCTTGCCCAGCAATTGTGAGCACAAATTTACCGCGCTTGCAAAGGCATCCTCATGAAAGCCATATTTGAAGTAGCTGCCGCAAAAATATACAGGTCCGCTTTGATTTAAGATATGTAATTGCGCTTGTGCATTGATAGCAGGCACATCAAATAAAGGATGCTCATAATCTATTTCTTTGATGATCTTTTTCTCATCCAGGTTATCATGCGGATTAATGGAAACGAAGTAGTTCTTTTTGTCTGATACGCCCTGCAATTTATTCATCCAGTAAATGGTGCTGGGTAGTAATTTGCCGCCCTGCTGTTGGATGCGATAGTTCCAACTACTCCAGGCCAGCCAGGTTTTGGGCATGGTATTTTCATCAGTATGCAGAACGGCTTTATTGTATTGATATTTAAAGGTTGATAACAGTTTTTGCTCTGCATCGGTTGGCGAACCCAGCAGGGCCAACGCCTGGTCGCCATGCGTGGCAATGATCACCCTGTCAAAAACTTCCTGCGAGCCATCCGTCGCGTAAACTACGACCTTTCCATCCTGCCGGGAAACCTTTATGGCTTTACAGTTGACACGAATTCGATCTTTAAACGGTTTGATAAGCAGTTCGCGGTAGCTCTGGCTGCCTTTATCTAAAGTGTACCATTGGTGCTGGGTATCCAAGCCCAAAAAGCCATGATTCTGAAAGAAACGGATCAACGTCACCGCCGGGAAATCAAGCATCTGCTCCATCGGTGTGGACCATACTGCCGAACTCATCGGCACCAGGTATTTCCACAGCATATCATCGCTGTAACCAAACTCTTTGACGTATTGACCGATGGAATAATCGGCGTACTTAGGGTCATCCAGTATCTGAACACTTTCCTTATTGAATCGCCCTATCTGCATGAGCATTTTGATATAGGAGAGGTTGAAAATATTCTTCCGCTGGGCAAATAAATGATTAACGCTTGAGCCGCTATACTCCAACCCGCTGGGTACATGCTGCACACTGAACGACATATCCGTTTTTTTAATCGGAGCCTTCAATTCGGCAAACAGCTTGCATAAATTGGGGTAGGTTTTGTAGTTGAAAACCATAAAGCCGGTATCAATATAAACCGGTTTGCCGTCCTCGTCCACTGTTACCGTATTGGTATGGCCTCCAACGTAATCGTTTTGCTCGTAGATCGTCAGCTCATCGTGTGGGTTTAAAAAATGCCCGCAGCCCATTCCGGCTATACCTGTTCCGATAATGGCTGTCTTCATATTAATGAGTTACCGTACTTAGAAATTGTTCAACGGCGTAGGTGGATAGTTGCCCGCCCGGCCCGTTCAGGTTATAATCAAATCCGTGCGTTGCCCAGGGCAGTTTGAGCCAGAAATGCTTGATGTTATTTTCATTTAATTTGGCATTCAACCGCCTGCTATGCTCAACCGAAACCAGTACATCATTGGTGCCATGGATGATTAAAGTGGGGACGGATGTTGAATCAACAAACTCAATAGGTGAACATGCCGCATATTTTACGGGTACCTGTGCATAAGTGCCGCCTATGTAATCGCCCATTACCTTGCGGCTATCCATCACCAATGGGTTTGAGGGGACAGAATACCCCCAAACCATATCTGCAGGGCCATAAAAATCAATCACGCCTTTAAGGCCCTTATCATGCAAGGTATAAGCAGCCAGCAAAACGATCTGCGCCCCCGCCGAACGCCCCAGCAACACAAACTTATTGGTGTCGATGTGCAGCTCGGCAGCGTGTTTACGTAAATAAGCCAATGCGTTTTTAATATCCTCAACCGGGGCAGGGGTCTGATGTTTTGGGGCAAGCCGATAGTTGATCGCGGCAACATTGTAGCCTGCTTTTGCCATATAGCTGTTCAGGTCGGGTAGCTGCTTACTGTCGCCGCTGCTCCATGAACCACCGTGAACCACGATAACACAAGGCCTGTTACCCGTTTGATAAGCCGGGAAAAAATCCATGGTTAATGAGGTGTCTTTGTAAGTGGTATAGGTTAATACACGGCTGTGAATTGTATCTGAATAGGATAGCTTAAACAATTTCTCAAAACCGAATGGCTTGGTATCAACCATTGTTTCTTCGCTCGGGTCAAAAGCCACCGCAATTTCTTTCCTCAGGCTCCTGGAAATTATGTACGACCTGATAATAGGTGATAGGAATAAAAGCAAAGCGATAACACCAATTACACTTCCCGTAACTTTGTATTTTGTAACCCATACCCCTGTAGCCAGCATCACCATGGTGCTTATTACAAATATCATCGGGTACTCAGCCACCGCTATGGCCATTAGCCATAAAAAATAAGCTTGTGCCTTAAGTATGGCCAATAACGAAAGCAGAAATAAAAGAATGATGATGATTAACCTGATCATGCTGTTGTTTTATGAAATAAATAATGGCTTACTATCCATTCGTTGCCGTTATTGTATTTCCACAATTCGGCGCAGGCCATATAAAATATGCGCCAGTAAACCCACCACTTTAACGCCTGGTCTTTACCATAAGTTGCCTCAAACAGCGGCATGATCCCTGCCTTGTGCGCATCCATGTTTTTAAGCCAGGCTTCTGATGTTTTGGCGTAATGGGTTCCGCTTACATGCCAGTGATCTTCAACGGTTAAATGATCGTTAAAATAAAACAGCAGGTCATCGCTTGGCATAATGCCGCCGGTGAAGAAATATTTGCTCATCCAGTCGGTATCATCTTTCACCTCGAACAAATACGCATATTCCTTATGAGTAAAGATATGGATGAATACTTTTCCATCGGGTTTTAAAAACGAGGCCGTTTTTTGCATCAGCAGCTGATAATTACGCATGTGCTCAAACATCTCAACCGATACAATACGGTCAAACTGCTCCTCAATGCTAAATGTGTTTATATCAGCGGTAATTACAACCAGGTTTTTTATCCCGCGTTCTTTAGCCGTATCATCAATAAATATTTTTTGAGTACGCGAATTGGAAACCACTTTAAAGGTGCTTTTCGGGAATTTGGCCGCCATGTATAACGATAATGAACCCCACCCGCAACCCAGCTCTAACACTTGCTGTCCGTTTTGCAGGTCTGCCCGCTGGCAGGTAAGCTCCAGCATATCATCTTCCGAAGTATCAATATCAGTAACACCGGTTTTCCAGTAGCCGCTTGAGTATTTGAGATTTTTACCGAGGCAGTATTGATAAAACGTGGTCGGCACTTCATAATGCTGTTGGTTGGCATCGGCTGTGTTTACCGCGATGGGGGATGCTTTCAATTGGGCGATAAGCGACATCAAATGCGCCTGCTGTGCCTCAACTCCGCCTTTATTCTCATCATTTAAACGTTGCTTTAATAAATTACGGATGCCCTTGCGAAGCAGAAGATCAGGGACTTTATTTTGTTCAATCAGTTTATCGTACCACATGGAATAAGGTTATACGTATAGCTTTTAATTTTAAAGGTTACGTTATTGCTTGCTGTTCGGATTGATGTAAGGTATAAAATTGCTGAAAATCACACAAAAACCTATAATACTTAACGTTTTTTAAACCAGGGCACAAACACGCTGGTGCTTTCCTGGTAGCGTTTAAAAGCTTCGCCTTTTGTTTTTAATGATTGCTGTTCTGTCATAGGTATTCCGGTAACTTTCAATAGCAGGTATAAAATAATAGCCGGGCTGATGATGGCGATATACCCATAAGGCGATGCCAGAGCGAAAATAAAGTAGGATACCCACATCAGCCACTCAAAAAAGTAATTGGGGTGGCGGGAATAGCGCCATAAGCCGGTATCGCAGACCTTGCCTTTATTGGCCGGGTCTTTCTTAAAGTTTGCCAGTTGCTGATCGGCAATAGCCTCGCATATAACGCTTATCGCCCATAAAAATACCCCGGCATATTCCATGGGGGATATTTGAGGATCGGTATTGATAGCGCTGATGAAAAAAGGAACAGCTAATAAAACATTGGATAAGGCCTGCACCTGGAAAAAACCGAACATTTTTTTCTCGGCATTTTTACCCCATTCCTGGCGTATTTGTTTGTATCGGGGTTCTTCCTCATGCAGGTGTTTAAAGATCCTGATGGCCAGGTGGGTACCCAGGCGCAAACCGGCAAGTATGACCATGCCACATAACAACATTTTGCGCATTTCAAATCCCGGTGCAAACAGGTATAAAATAATCGCAATGACCGGGAAATTGTACGACCAAAAAATATCAACCACCCCGGCATTTTTTATCTTGTACGACCATAGCCACACAAAAAGCATGATCACACAACAGGCGATAATGCTGTAAATCACTAAAGTTAATAGAGAATTGTTATCCATTTTGTTTACTAAAGAGTTCCTTTAACCCTTCGCCGGGTTTGAGCCTGAAAAGTTGTATCAACACAAAAACACAACTGGCAATGCTGCCTAAAGCTACTAATAGTATCAGCCAGATAAATTTAAGCCTTTGCGGTTTTTACTCATCAGGTGATCTACGAAAATAACATGATTATGATTTTCGTAGATCACATTAAATATCCAGCATTTGTTTTACTTGGCCTTAATAAACTTTAAGGCGTACGAATCCAGGCAATAGCGCAAGCCTGTGGGTGCGGGCCCGTCGTCAAACACGTGCCCCAGGTGCAGGCCGGTGCTGCGCTCTACTACTTCGTCGCGCTCCATGCCAAATGAATAGTCCTTTACGATCATGATCGCCTTAGGATCAATAGGCTGAAAGAAACTTGGCCATCCCGTACCCGACTCAAATTTGGCATCGGAGTTAAATAAAGGTTTGCCTGTAGCAGTGCTTACATACATCCCTTTTTCGTGTTTGTTCCAGTAAGGGTTATTAAAAGGGGCCTCCGTACCCTTGTTTACCATAATATCGTAAGCCTCTGGCGACAACATTTTTTTCCAATAAGCATTAGGTTTAGCTTCTGGAAAGGTTTTTGTATCTTCTGAACTTCCGGCAACAATTTTAGTGTTTGACGGGGTTTGGCTGCAGGCGCTTAATGTTACTATTAGTAACGTGAACAAGGCCACATTAAATTTTTTCGTTTTCATTTGCATTATCTTATTTTTTTTTATATTTATTCTATAATTCTTAGTCGGTAAATACTCCAAAACCTTACTTAATTCTAACGAAAATTATATAATAATTTATATATTTTATTTCATTTAACGAATATTTTTTAAGGACAAACTGTAAATTTAAATACTTTAAGTCGTTTATATATTTAACTGAAATACAACTACTTGAATGGGCAAATAATTACCCAATAAAATTGTTATTGCCCCATTGTTGTAGAATATAATACCCGTTTGAAAATATCATTTTAAACCAAATGAGATAAAAAGCGTCTATAAATTATGCTGAAAGACTGATATTATACGGCATGATTTTTGCAATATTATTCATTTTAATATAATACCATTTAAAAACACGACCCAGTTATGAACACATTCACATTAGTAGGAGTAATCATTACAGTTTTACCAATCGTATTAATTATCGCAACGGTAATTATCAGGGGTAAAAAGCTGTTTGATTAATCCGGGCTGCTCTCTAAATCAGTTTTAGAGTCAAGCTTTGCATACCTAATGTAATGGCTATTGGTTTTTCGTCCTTATTTCTGACTACCCCCGCGTCTGAATTTTCCTTCCAGTTTGCAAACTTTCTTTTTGGTTTACATTAATGTTGTCTATTGCTTGATTTTTTAAGCATTAGTAATAGGAGAGAAATTATAATGCTTTCTATGGATATTTGATCCAAGGGATTGTTTTGATCAAAAATCCCTCTTCCGGTTGACCCCTTTCTTCATAGTTTCTCCGTTTTCTGATTGATCAAGATTATCAAGGTTATAGGGCCGTGTCATTCTTGCTACGCGCTCTTCCAGGGTTTCGGTGGTTAATCTTTCACGGCCCAGGCTGTCAATCATAATGGGAAAGGCAAACGGGGTAGGGCGTTCTATTTGTTTAAGAACAATGCTTTGTTTGATGATGCGCTGCAACGCCATACGAAGTCTAAATTCTTCCAGCTGAAAAGCTAAGGCCTCGTTATAGGCCTGTCTCACCAACAGGTTATTGGGCTCATACTCACTAAAAACATCAAATAGCAGCGAGGTAGATGCCTGCAGATGCCTACCTTTAACCGGTTGCCCCGGATACCCTGTAAACACCAATCCACCGATATGGGCGATATCGCGAAAACGGCGCCGGGCCATTTCATTGGCGTTAAGGCTATGCAAAATATCATCCAGCAGATTATCGATGCTGAAAAAACTGGCATCCTCTAAGGCCTGCTCTATTGGGATATCCTCATCAGTCAGTAACTCAAAGCCATAATCGTTCATCGCTATAGAGAATGAGGCATTTTTTATTTTAGAAATGCGGTAGGCAAGCAGCGATGCCATCCCCTCATGTACCAGTCGACCCTCAAACGGATAAAATATAAGATGATGCCCTTCTTTGGATTTGAACGACTCGATCAAAAACTCGTGGCTTTCGGGCAGGTGTGAAAGTTCGGCCTGGAGCTTAAATAGCGGCTTTAGCGCGATCACTTCCTCATCAACTTCAATGCCGTGTGCCACCTCATCCAGTTTATCCCTGAACACAGCCGCAAGTTGTGACGACAAAGGCATCCTACCGCCCATCCAGCTGGGAATGAGCCCCTTTTTTTTGGTCGACTTTTTTACATAGGCCGACATTTCCTTTATCCGGATAAACTCCAGGCTTTGTCCGGCGAACCAGAAATTATCTCCGGGGTTTAATTTTGAAATGAAGGACTCCTCAATGGTTCCCAGGCTTTTCCCGCTCAGCCATTTAACCCGTATGCTTACATCGCTGGTAATGGTGCCAATACTTAAACGGTGTCGCATGGCCACCCGACGGTTATTCACTTTGTAAAGCCCGTTTTCGACTTCCACTTTTAAAAATTCATCATACTGGGCCAGCACATTACCGCCGTGGGTGACAAAATCAAGCAGTTCGTTAAATTCATTTCGTGTGAGGTCTGTAAACGCATAGGTTGTTTTTACTTCCCGATATAGCTCGTCGGCCCTGAAACTATCCGAAACCGCCAGCGTAACCATATACTGGATCAATACATCCATGGTAAGCAACAAAGGGTCGCGGCTTTCAAAAATGCCTTTCTTTATACCCTCTTTTAATGCAGCCCCTTCTAACAGCTCCAAGGAGTGGGTGGGCACAAACCAGGCCCTTGATACCGCGCCCGGTGCATGCCCGCTGCGACCTGCGCGCTGCATAAACCGGGCAACACCTTTAGGACTGCCCACTTGTATAACGGTATCCACGGGGCGGAAATCCACCCCCAGGTCGAGGCTCGAAGTGCATACCACAACTTTTAAAGCCTCGGCATGCAGCGCCTGCTCCACCCAATTGCGCAATTCGTTATCGAGGGAACCATGGTGCATGGCCATGATCCCGGCGTATTCGGGGTAATTATCCAGTATAGCGTGGTACCATATTTCGGCCTGCGAACGGGTATTGGTGAATATCAGCGTGGTTTTACTTTTCGCCACAATTTTCATCACCTGCGGCAATAGCTTTACACCAATATGCCCCGCCCATGAATAACTCTCTATATTTTCGGGGATGACGGATTTGATCACCAATTTCTTATCCACAAAAGCACGCACCATTTTTATCCTATCAGCCGGGAAATCATTGCCTAATAATACATCCGCCGCCTGTTCCAAATTACCGATGGTTGCGCTGATACCCCATATTTTGAGTTGGCAGTTTTCAGTTTTCAGTTTGCTGCTCTTTTCTGTTATCAATGGACTTTTGCTACTTTTTGCCAACTGCTCACTGCCAACTGCAAACTGCAAACTGCCTACTGAAGCGAGAGCCTTGAGGCGTGAAAGGCCCAACTCCACCTGCACGCCGCGTTTTGTGCCTAATAATTCGTGCCATTCATCAATTACTACTACCTGTAAGCTTTTAAATATTTGTGGATATTCTTTTTGGGCCAGCATCAGGTGCAGACTTTCGGGGGTGGTGAGTAGTACTTCGGGCAGTTTTTTCTTTAGGGCTTGTTTTTCGGCGGCAGGTGTGTCACCGGTGCGGGTAGCTATTTTCCAGGGTAGGCCAATATCATCGCATACCTCCTGCATGGCTTTTTTAATGTCGTTGGTCAGCGCGCGTAATGGCGTTATCCAAAGCATCATCAGCCCATTATTTTTTTGGGTCGACCAGGTTGCCGGGTTTTTATTGATATAATCAGCCAGGAAAGGTAAAAACAGCGCAAAGGTTTTTCCGCTGCCAGTAGGGGCATTTAACAAGCCTGAGTTACCGCCAAGATATGCCTCTTCCATTTCCTGTTGGAAGGGGAACTGCTGCCAGTTCTTTTGCTTATACCATTGCCGGATGATTTGCTGCCCTGTTGTGATCACAATTCAACATACAATTAAAATTGATAATTAGTTGCATATCTTATCATAAAAAGTCTTTACGTTAACTTAACTTTAGATCAGGCAAGTATTACCATCCAGCAACTCCCCGAAGAAGATGGAACCCATATCCTCTATTCCATTGATGGCTTAATACAACACGCTAAAACAAGGATGGCTTATAAAAAGTAAGCCCAACACTATGGCTGGGCTTGGTTTACTATCTCACTAACACTTTTGTAACACTACCAATTTTGCACTATTATGATTATACCACCCAAGATAAGAAAAAAACCACCCAGCAAAAATCGCCCTTCCCATCCATATGGATCTTTCAACCCCTTTTTAAACCATTTGATTTGAAAGATAACTATAAAGATACCGACGCAGATCATAACTGCCCCCCAGATTACATATGTTATATTCATTGTATTATTTTTTGATTTTATTATGGTAACTATAAAAGTTGGGACAAGACCAATAAGCTCTTTGCCGATAATGTAAGTCAGAGTAGCCTATACCCGATTTCCAACCCGTCATACTTGCGCCAAAACCATGGATTACTCAAATCTATCAAATAGTATCATAAAAAAATCCTGCCGAAATAAATCAGCAGGACTTTAAAAGGCTATTTAAATCTGTCTTATTTCTTTTCAGGCAATAAGATCAGCTTGATATAATTAGCTTCATTCAAATATTTGTTGGCAGCATCCTTAATGCTTTGTACACTTAGCTTATTCAGATCATGAATATGATGCAGGATTGCATCAGGATCTCCCTGGTTTTGAGAGGAAGCGGTTAAGTTTCCTTCCCAAAAAGAGTTTTCTTTTAACTGTACTTCTGTAGCCCTGGTTTCCTCGGCAATAAATTTTTGGATATCCACTGCTTCCGGACCGTTTTGTTTGATCTTATTTATTTCTTCTATGGTAGCAGCGATCAGCTTATCTACATTAACAGGTGCGCAGCCAAAATAAACATTGATGCTGTATCTTCCGGATGGTAATTTGGTATAGTTTGCCCTTACACCAGGCGCGTACACCCCGCTTTCTTTCTCGCGCAGACGCTCTATCAACTTGATATTCAATATCTCATTCAATGCATCTACCTGCAAATTATTATCCTCGTTATAATCATAGTTACCGCTGAATACTAACTGCACGCTGCTTTTGTCACCGATACCCTTATAAACAGTTTTGGTAATCTGCCCGGCTGGAGGGGTTATCCCTAAATTTTTATAGGTTTCGTTACGGTTTGTAGACGGCAGACCGCCCAAATATTTTTCAAGCAAAGGCTTTATCTTATCCGCATCGAAATTGCCCACCAACACAAATGTGAACCCACTGGCATCAGCAAACCTGTCTTTATAAAAACTATAAGCTTTATCAAGCGTCGCACTGTTCAACCGGTCAGTCGTTACTGTCATCCGGCGGAAATTATAGTTGCTCAAAGTAGCCGCAATGGTATCCTGGTACA